>Ga0070747_1000388_pt1 | contig 22099 bp, 13 predicted proteins | sample VirMetDEL_Mar_31_FD_77321 | JGI IMG/M metagenome (GOLD analysis project Ga0070747, IMG submission 77321) | Aqueous microbial communities from the Delaware River and Bay under freshwater to marine salinity gradient to study organic matter... | ecosystem: Environmental > Aquatic > Marine > Coastal... | reverse complement strand
CGTTACACATTCGTTTACAGAGCTCGACTATAAAACAGATATTGTAGCAGTCCGGTTGTTTGGTAATAGTAATTTATATAAAGAGCTTGTATCTAATAATAGGGTCGATAATAACAGTTCATCAGCCGGGGGTGGTTCTTTAGCTTCAACAGCTGCAGTTGAAAATAATGATGCTTTACCGATTACACCGGTAGATAGCAATCTAACACCAGTAGGTGATATTGACCAAACGGGTGTTGTTGATAGGAGTCGTATTAATGAAGAGCTTAAAAATGATCCAGACTTACAGCGGTTATTATTCGCTTCTGCTAAGGCAGAAGTTGGTAGTCAGGGTGATGCTGCTATACAAGGCTACATGGAGACGGTTACGAATAGATCTTTAGCAACTGGTAGAACGCTACGGAGTACGTTATCAGATCCAGGTTATTACCCAGCATCAACAAAAAATAAACTTAATAAGACTCCTCCAGATTATTCCAGTCAAATGAATAAGGTATTAGCGGGATCTAACATAACAAACTATGCTACAGATAACGCGAGTAATCAAAGTGGTAACCCGTTAGCACGTCGACGTTTAGCAGCTGGTAACCCAGGCACGACTATTGGCGGTGAGTTATTTTATACAAATGTCCATGGTAGTAAGGTAGGTAGTTATGACGGTGTACCTAAACACCGAGTATGGCGGGACGGTCAAATCAAAAACGCGCCACCAACACGTGGAACAACATAAATTATAGTATGGTTATATATGGAAATAATTTAGCTGAAAAGCTATTCGGGATTGCAATAAGTAGAGACTACTTAAGGTACTCAACACCGTATTGTGAGCTTGTAGAAGACCCTGATTTTATAATCGACATCGACCTGGCTGTGGACTTTAATACAGCTCTAGAAGGTGACCCGTTAGCAGCGAGACGCGTTGTCGAGACTTTGGTATTGAACAGCGGTTTACTAGACTGGTCTACCATCGATTTTTATGTGGATAAGATGGTACCACATCCGTATTTTCAAGATGAAATAAGACGTGTTAATGATATATTTAATAATCCTGATTTTCCAAACGTTGGTGATACCGGTAGTGATGCAAGTGATCGTAAAGTCGGTACAAGCATCGGTGGTGGTATACCTACTGATACACCGGGTAACCCAGTTGGGTTTAGTAATCCAGGTGGTCAAACAGGATTTCCGGACATTGTTGAATCGGGTGAAGTAACATCACAAAGAAAGGAAACCGCATTATTTGATATCTCTAGAGATAATAATGTTTATATCTTAAAGTCAATAATTAGACCTGGTCTTGATTACAGTGTTGGAGATACTATAATTATTACTGGTGATAACCTAGGTGGTGAGACCCCTGAAAATGACCTCGAGATTACAATAACACAAATCGCATCAAAGGGTGAGGTTATCGCTGTTCTATTGAACGGTGTTGCTGCAGCAGGAACTGATAATACCATTATCGGTCAGGTAGATATTATAGGTAATGAAGGTACTGGAGCTTTATTTGATATAAGTAATGAAGAGGGTGAATATGTGATTGACGCGATCACCGAACCGGGTGAGGGGTATACTGTAGGTAATAAGATTATTATATCAGGCGTTACGTTAGGAGGAACATCCACGGCTAACGATTTAATAATAACTATTACACAGGTGGGTGCTGATGGTTCAATAATCAGTGTTGATTTAAAGGGTAGCGGTGTAAACGATATAGATTTATTCACCGATGTTAATGGTGAACTAACAGGCACGACGGGTGAAGGATCTACATTTAATATTACAAATCAAAACGGTATATATGCTATCGATAGTATAGCAAATAGAGGATTAGGTTATATTGTAGGTGACATTCTAACAATTACTGGTGATAAGCTAGGAGGCATTACACCAGCAAACGATGCTACAGTAACTGTCACACAAACAGGTAGCGGTGGTACAATCGCTAGCGCTAATATTACTGGTGGGGGTATTGATATTCTCGCAGCATTTAATAATGTAAGTGGTGTTGCGACTATATCAACAGTGAATGATATAGTAACTAGAACTTCTGGAGGAGGCTCTACATTTAATATATCTAAACAAGATGGTATTTATATATTAGATGATATATCTAATAGCGGCACGGGATATATTACAGGTAGTGAGATTGTAATTACGGGTGATAATGTAGGTGGAACATCACCTGAAAATGATATAGCTATAACTGTTACGCAAACATTAGACGGTGGTTCAATTTTTGACGTAGATATAAACGGTACAGGTGCAGATGGTAATGAAACATTTACAAATATAGACGGTGGTGCTGGTACATTTACAGATTTAAACATAGCGACAGGTGTAGTTAACGGCGGTGGTAACAACCAACAAGGTGTAGGGCAGGACATTAATACAAATATTATTGAAGATGTAGTTACAAATACAAACCCTGGCACTTTAACTGATGTTGATGATGATTTAATTAACAATGTAAACAGAGCGGACGCTGCGTTTAGAAATGCTCTACAGCAAGCATCACGTGATTGTACAACAGCACCATGTAATATATTTACCCAGACGTCAGATAGTGTTGGCCGTCTTACACAAAACGCCTCTTCAAAGGTCGGAGAAAATACTTTTGATCTATCTAGTCTGAAAGATGTTGCGACTGATGTTGTATCCGGGTTAGATCTTACACTTTTCAACAAAATGCCTGGTATCTTTCAACGAGCTGTTGTTGATGTTAATACTGTCGCAAAGCAATCATGGACTACAACACAAGAGGCGCTAGCTGGTAAGAGTAAAGTGCCTAAACTAAGTAAGGCCGGGCTAAAGCAAGGAACAATGAGAGGTTCTACCAGTCTAGGTAAGGTAAACCGATACACACCAGATATTAAAAACTTCTTTGATTTTGAGCAGGCAGGGCAAAAAATGATAAGCACGGTAGCGGCGACGCTAGGACCATGCTTTGATAAGTTTCAAGTTGCATATAGGTATAACCCATACACAGACAATATGAGCACACCACTCGGTGTTAATATTATGCAGGCAAATGGTGACTCTTACTCTGCAGATCCAGGTGGTGTATATAATTCTGCCGGTCTTTCTAGAGCTGGTTCTGATGACTGTGGTGCGTTACTCGGATCTTATGGTGCTGGTGAAGGAGCAGCTGGATCTAGCTCAACGAGTGGTGATAATGCAACAGGTGGAGGTGGAAGTGGTATCGGTGGTTCAAGTGTTCTGCTCGGTAAAGACGATGAAATTAAGAAAGCAGATACATATTGGATATCTAAACCTCTAGCGTCTAAAAACGCTCCGGATGCTAACGGATGGCCGTTCTTAGCAGGTGGTTATATAGATAGAAAGAAGAAAAAAGTTATCAGGGGTACAGTAATCCAGGATGGTTCTGATAAGGGAGATACAAATATACCCAAGTTAAAAATCTGTCCGGGTTATTCCTTACAAGATGAAAGATTTATTGAAGCTAAGGAAAGTAACAAGTTACGCGCAGCTCTTAACGGTAAAGTAAAGTTAAAGGATAAAGATCTTATTGTGCATAAAATTTCAAATGGCTGGAAGCATAAGCTAAATGAAAATGGTATGACACGACATCAAAACGAGCCGTTTTTTGCTGATGGTGCAATAACAAACAAGTCTATACTCGACGAACTGCTAGTTGTTAAGAATGGTCTACAACCTCTGCAGTTTGGTGGTTCAATTGAAAAAGCTATCTTAGATAACAAAGCCTTTGTAGTAATCAGACAAACAGGTAAATGTGCTAAGATTGTACAGATAGTCGCACATATGAGTAAAGGTACTAACTCACCAACATATGGATTAACACCAGCTGCCTATGAGTATGTATTTGAAGAGCAACCAATCGGTGTAGCTGTTGCAGAGAAAAATAATAACCCCGACGTTAAAGCTACACCATGGCGTTTCCATAAGACACAGGTTAAACATAAGGGTGACACTGAAGTACGTGTCGCTATCGGTGATTATGATGAAATTAAGTCTATACTAGATAAAGAGCTTAAGTGTGGGGATGTAGAGATTCCAGAAGGTAGTGCTTATATCACTGGTAAAGGTGGTGGTTGTCGTAATAAACCGTTACACCCTGACTTAGAATTTATATTATCTAAAGCTACTATAGCTGCAGGTTGTGAGCGTGTACATCTAACATCTACTGGTCAGATGAGTAAGGGTGATGCTATTTCTCGTGGAGCAGTCAAGAAGGGTAGTAAGTGGTATCTAAATGGAAAGTGTGTAAGAACAGGTTCAGTACGACATGATATAAGAACACTTAACGGTAAGACTGGTGGAACAGCTGCTGACTTCAAGCTGTATAAGAATGGAAACGCTGTGAGTATTAAAGATAACGCTACCTGGGCGAAGTTCTCAGCAGCATTCAATCAACTATCAAAGAATATGGGATACACACCTGGTGCTGGTGCTGGTCCAAGTTATATGGGTAATACCGTCGTGCACTTCGATATAGCAAATATGGGAGCTATATGGGTTGATACAAGCTCTGGCGTTTCAAATAGTAGAAAGCTAGCTACTACACCATGGTTGGGTGTATTTCAAGGGCAGAACCCGGAAAGCTTCGCGTAAGCGCTAAACATCTACTACACTTTCATCACCATCATCCATTAAAGCCTTCATAATATCATCTCTAGATAGAAGTACTTTAGTCTGGTTGTCAGCTATGTTCATTCTTTCTTTTGCTTGTATATCTATTTGCTTTATTTCTAGCTTTGACTTATTACCCTCTTTTGAAGTATGCAACTTTGTTAGTGTATCAATGGCTCCTGTAGACGCTCTTATAAGTTCCGCTAGCGATGCTACATCTCTATTCTCTGGCGCAGAAGAAATGTAATCTCTTACATTTTCTACCATATCTATCGAACTGTTAACTAGTGAGCTCGTCTTATTAAGAATAAACTCTTCAAGCTTTTCGGCATCAAAATTTTCTGGAGCTTTTTCAATCTCTGTAGTAGCGTTTTTATGATTTTTAATTTGTGATAAAATATCATCAACAGCATCATCTATTTCACTCATATACATATTTAATCTACTAGTTGACTTTTTGCAAATATATGCTATTATATGTATATATGGAATTAAGATTTGAGAAAACAAATAGTAATGCAGTACTGCCTGGTAAGAATCATGATAACGATACTGGGCTAGATGTAACGTCAGTTGTTGATGTAACAATCCCTGCAAAAGGCTCAGCAGTTGTAGATGTAGGACTTAAATTTAGCTTTATCGAGCCTGGATTTTGGGTTAAGATCGAAGGTAGATCTGGACTTGGGTTCAAGCATGGTATTATGCCTCATCCTGGTATTATTGATGAAGGTTATCGTGGGGATGCAGGCGTAAAGCTTTATAACTTAACTGATAAAGATTACGAGGTTAAGGTTGGTGATAGAATTGCACAGTTTGTTGTATATAGTAACCACCCTGTTAATGTAACAGAAGGAACAGTCGTACAATCAGATAGAGGTGATAAGGGATTTGGATCCTCCGGTAAATAAAGAGATATGGCAACAACGAGAAAAACGAAGGTAACAGAGCGTAAGGTAGGTAAGACTAAGATTAGAAAGACTGTTACAGTGTCTGTAAGTAAACCTGATAAGAAGCGTAAAAAACGAAAATGATTGAATTTGATAAAATATGGTGTGAAAAATATAGGCCGACGAAGCTTGCTAATCTTATCTTAGATGAGCAGTCTCTTGGTATTGTTAGTCAGTTTAAGGATGAGATTCCTAACCTATTATTCACTGGTAATCCAGGTACTGGTAAGACGACTTTAGCTAGGATTATAGTTAATGATATCTTAGGCTGTAACTACCTATACATTAATGCATCGGATGAATCAGGTGTTGATACTATTAGACATAATATCACTAACTTTGCTCAGACCAAGTCATTCGACGGGGGTATTAAAGTAGTAATACTAGATGAGGCTGACGGTCTAACGCCTCAGGCACAGGGAGCATTGCGTAACACTATGGAGACGTACGCTAAGTACTGTCGCTTTATTCTTACTGCTAACTATAAGCATAAGATCATTCCAGCTCTGCAATCTAGGTGTCAATCACTTGATCTTAAACCTGTAATTGATCAGGCTGTTAAGAGGTGTTATACTATTCTACAAGAAGAAAATGTAACTATCTCTGACGAGCAAAAGAAGGCGTTTGTTATGCTTGTTAAGAGGTACTTCCCTGACTTACGCAAGACTATTAACGAGCTTCAGAAGAGTGTAATAGGCGGTGAACTATGTATCAATAATACACAGTCAGATGAAGCATTACTTAAGACTATCCTCGAGAAGGTAACAACAAAGAATACACTAGAGTTAAGAAAGCATTTAATTGAAAATGAAGATAGGTTTCAAGGTGACTATGATACTTTAATGGCAAACTTCCTCGATTATCTCTATGAGCAACCGATAAATGGTATTAAAAAGAAAGAGATGATCGCTGTAATAGCAGATCATCTCTATAAGTCTAACTTCGTTTTAGATCGCGAAATTAACTGTTTTGCTTGTTGGATTAATCTCGAGAAGATTAATTAGGATTAATCTCGAGAAGATTAATTAGCCTTTCAAACCATTCAGGTAATCCTTAGTATAGGAATTAACTTCCATCGATGGTGTAGCAGCTGTTGATGGAATTTCTGTGTTTTGTGTAGGAAGCTTGGCTTGTGTTTGACTAAGCTCACCATTACCAGTATCTGACTTATTAGAGAGGTTCTCTTCATCCTCAGTTACCTCTTCAGGCTTAATATTAACTTTATCCTTACGATACAGACTATCTGGTATCGGATCGAGTCCTGGGTAGGCAGACTCACCTGGTTGACCTAAGCAACAAGGAATAGAGCATCGATGTGTAACTCTACCACCTGTATTATCAAGTGCAATATTAAGTACTGGTAATAGAGATCCACCATCTGCGTTTGCAGGGTATCTCTGTGGTGACTCATCCTTAATACCTACAACACGAATCAATAAACCCGACTCAATCATCTCGTCAAGCATATCTTTAACGTTTTGACCTAAAGATTTATACTCATCATGACTCTTAAAATTATCATCAAACTCAAAAATGTCACCTACTAAAAAACCACCTCGTTCAAACCTCTTCATATAGGATTCAAGTAGTGGAATAAATTTCTTTTGTTTAGCCATAACATTATTTATGGGGCGCAGTTTATAAATACAGCTAAAGTTATGAATAATATCGTGTTATAACATGTAGTATAACATTAAGTGATTAGACTTTTTCAAAAAATACGAACATCCACCCTGTTTAAAGCGAGGTTGCTTGATTAAATAAACTTGTGATTAAGTTAGATATACTAAAGCAGCCCGATTCTGAAGAGCGCGCTCTAGAAAAAGGGTATCTTTATAAGGACTTAAAAATGGACTTAGAATTCTCACGCTACATACGTGAGGAGTTATATGCAGAATCAGAGCCTAGAGATCTTAACGAGTTATTAAATGAGCAGGCAGTATTTAACTCAGTAAAAAATATACTTTCAACTTCTCCCGGTCAAAAGCTGCTTAATCCCACGTTTGGGTTAGACCTACGTGATTACCTATTTGAGCCTATATCTTCTCGAGTAGCATTTTTTATTGCGCAAGATATATACTTTAATCTAGGTAGGCAAGAACCACGTATAACTGTTAATGGTATTGAGATCACCACCGATGAAGATAATAATGAATACAATGTTGATATTTACTTTTCTGTTCCAACCTTGGATGTTTACGGGCTAAACCTAAAAGGTTCATTAAATAAAGATGGATACGTACTAATATGAGTTTACAAAATTATACAGACTTTAAATTACCGAAGGACGCTTATTTAAGCTTCGATGCAAATTCTTTAAAAGAATTAATTATCGAGAGGTTAAATGAGAACGAAGTTTTCACAGATCAAAACTTTGAAGGTTCAAACTTTAACGCGTTTATCGATGTTGTATCGTATATGTATCATGTTTTGTTGTTTTATCTAAACACTACATCTAATGAAGGTACATTTACCACAGCTACAATTTACGAAAATATTAATAAAATTGTATCTAACCTAGGCTACAAGCCTCTTGGAGATCAGACAAGTATTCTTAATATCAGTCTAGAAGCTACTGGTCTAAACTCAGGTGTTTATACTATTCCAAAGTTTTCTCTTCTTAATGTCGGTAGTATAACATACCACACCTTACAAGATATTCTATTTGAAAAGACAAATGGAGCAGCTCGTGAAACCTTAGAGATTAGTAACGATATTTTATATCAAGGCTCCATAAAAGAAGCCACCTTTACAGCATCTGGTGAAGAATACGAAACATTTACTTTAATTGATGCTTATACATCTCCACAAATAAAGACTAAAGTTACCGACGCAGCAAATAATTTTATTGCAGATAACTCTTTTGTACTTTATGTGCGAGATAGTGTAACTGGTGAATGGTCACTATGGGAAGAAACAACCTCTCTATTTACTTCTGAGCCGTTTAATTCGTGTTATGAAAAGCGTTTTAACCATGATGGTAATTATGAGTTTAAATTCGGTGATGGTAACAATGGCCGCTCTCTTAAAGCTGGAGATACTGCAGTAATCTTTTATCTTGTCTCTGATGGTGAGGCAGGTATTATTGGTAAGACAGCTATTAACGGTAAGAACTTTAATTTATATTCTTCAACGTTATTTGATCAAATAAAGAGTCAACTATATACTAATATAGACGAATCTTCTCTTATCGTACCGGCGGATCTACCATTAATTAGTACTTCTAATCAATATGCTTCAACACCAATAAGGTCAGCTGAGACGGTTGATGAGATAAAGAAGAACGCGCCTAAGATGTTTTCTGCTCAGGACAGGTTAGTAAGTAAACAGGATTACGAAAATCTTATTAATAGAGAGTTTAATAATGTAACAAGACCTGTAAAGGTACTATCAAATGATGAGTATACATCACAAGTCTTGTTTTACTATAATAAGATCGGACTATCACAAGGTATAGATGATTCTAGAACCTTGTTAGCACAAGTTAATTTTTCTACATCAACTAACTTTAATAATATATATGTATATACTGTTCGGACAAACGAGATGGTTATTGATGAGAGACTACCAAACTATCTAAACGAAGGGCAAAAGCGTTTAATTATCGATTATTGCAATGATAAAAAAGACATCACACATAATGTCGTCATATCAGATCCTATTTTTAAAGCTTTTAGCTTCGGTGTAGGTGAGATTACCGATACAAATACCATAGATGATATAGTGAGAAACACCTTTTTACGTATTGATGTGGATAGAAATGTGGCAATAAGTGATGCCGGTGTACGCTCCAAGATAGCAGCTATATTTAAAGCAGCATTTATAAATTTAAATCTAGGTGATCTAGTAGATATTGCACAAATAACACGTGATATTCTTAATATTGATGGCGTGGAGGGTATTGAGACTGTTAATGGTAATAATGTTACACCTAACCTTAGTTTCGTTATATGGAATCCGGATTATAGGACACAAGATAGTGTAATACTCACCAGAGATTATAAGCTTCAAAACTTCGAGTATGGATACTACTACGGTATATCTGATATACCTACAAATATTGATATACGGAGAATTTAATTATGGATCAAGATGATTTGACAGGTAATACAGAGACCGAGTTTTTCTTTTATTACACAGTATTAGATGCAACAGGTAATGAGACGCTTTCTAGTTATACACTCGATGCAACACCTTTAACTTTTATACCAGAAAAAAGTGAAGAATGGCCGGGTGAATATTCTAATAAGCGCATTGTTTGGGATTTCGGTGATGGTACACGTACCGAGACTGTTACTGGTAGTCATGTTTATAAAACACCGGGTAAATATAGAATTCGTAGTTATGTATATAATAACAGCGGTGTAAGCTTTCGCAACTCTAGATCTGTTCTCGTAGAAATTAAAGATATAATAGAGGATAGAGTTCTTATCGATATAGATAGATCGCAATGTGGTATTGAGCACCTTACGAGTGAAATCACAAACCCTATTAACGTAACTCAGTTTAACTCAAGTAGATCGTTTAATGAGGGCGGTCACTTACCACCTGTAGTTACATATATTGAACCTAAGAGCTTTACGACAGATTACGGTTATTTTTCTACTAATTTAAATACAGCTACTTACGGACATCTTATACCAACTTATAAATTTGTGCAGGATATAGGTGGCGTGGAAACAATACCAATTAGTTCTATTCAAGTCACAGAATATGACAGTATATATGCGTATATATCCGGAGGACAGGTTCTAACAACAACGAGTCAAAAAGAAGGGTCAGAGTTTGCTGGTGTATCGAGCAGTAATAACGTCTATTTTGTTAGCGATATACCAGGCTTATATAACTTACTGTTCGGCTTTGAGCAAGGATCTATATTTAAACATATTAATACCACTACCTACGGTACATCAGCAAAGATTTGTGATAACCTTGCTTACGATTATTTGGGTATAACATCTAATGGTATTGATGGCGAAAATATACCTATTGACACCTTTAATATAAACGATGTAAAGTTTTCTTGTACAAAGATACCATTTGTAGTTCAAATAAAGGACAACGAAGGATACTCACAGAGATCACTACCTCTCTTAGAGCTCGACCCTCTATTAGGTTATTGTATACAAACAGAGTCACTAACATCTACGATTATTGGTGAGAGTTTTGATTATCATCTTAATACAGAAGATAGCGCGCATATTCCAATTAAGTTACGCTTAACAGATAAGTATAACACTACTTACCCAGCCCTTTTTACTACAAACTTTAACGACCTTTCTTCTATTCTTGTACCAGGTTACTTTCCCGGTTATGCAGGTGGATTTTTTAAAGGTCATTTTATTATTGATTCAGAAGATAAAATAATGGAGGATGTGTGGATAGAGGCTACAACTACATACGACAACTTCCCACTTTCCGGAGCGAGTAATAAGTTTAGTATATACCCGAAAGATCATTATATTGTCGCAAAGCAGGGTGAAGATATAAACTTTGAAGAGGTGTTTCAAGATGTTACTACACAGCCATTGTTTGATGATACTAAAATTCTTATAAATGATTTTCTTACTAGTATATTTGGCAATATTGAATCAGCTCAAACCTCTATTGGTAAAAGCACATACGAAAAAATACAAAATTTTGCGGATAATCACAGTTCTATCGATTACTCTAATATTGATCAGCTAGCAGCAATCCTCGAGTCGTATAACTTACCTAAGATTAACAAATATACAACACCTCCGAACGTTAAAAGGTTGCTTGATATTTTATCAATTAGTATGGCGCGCCTATTCGGTGATAAAAATCAAAACACAGAAGATTATTCTCCTTATGGTTATATTGATAATGCTTGCTATGGTACAGATAGATGCGCAGAAATACCTGACGATGGTGTAGTTTTTGCAGGGCATGATATTGTTGCTTTTGAAAAGTTTAGTGGTAAGTGGGTGACTCTAAATACGATGCTTCCTTTATGTGCAAGTACACCACCTCAATTAAAATCGTGGTATCTTGACCCTGTAGAAGGTATAGACTATGAAAGTTGTTTTAAGTTTGCAAAATGTAACCCGATTTTAACTGAAACATCAATATCTGCAATTGAATTAGAGGGCGAATACTTTAACTTATGCCTTGAAGGTGATTATAATGTGGATGGAGTATTTTCTTCTTATACAAAATATTATCAATTAAGTGATTATAACGATTCATGGGGCTGGCCACTTATTCTAGATAGGGATGGTACATTGTTTGATGTATATAAGTTTTATTATAAAACTTCAAAAGAAAACACTAAGCTTGAAGCCTCAGTTATCAATTTTGAAGATAAAAATAACACTATAGAGCAGGATTATACATACGAAGAGTGGTCAAGACCTAACGGTATAATGTCAAATATTTTTGCAAATTCATTATACAGTGGTTTAGGTTTATTTACATGTGAGGAAAGTGGTCCAATTTTCTTATACCTTAGACCAGATGGTGTAAGCTGGTATATAAGATACTATGATCCAAATCCACCTTGTTATATTGAAGTTAACCCACCTGCAGATAATTCAATCTACGTAAGGCCGTTCAACTAAAAGTGTATAAATATTAAATATGGCAGATAGACTTCCAACACCGGTCCCGCTACGTAAGAACTTTTTTTGTTCTAAAATCACTGCGATGCCAGAGATTGAGGTTATAAAGAATGAAGTAACGACAGGACCGTATACAGAGGGTGATACAATTACTTATGAAGTTAGTGTTATCAATACCGGTGAGCGTAGCTTATCAGGCTCCGTTTTGGTTGACTCATTATCACCTTTAAATGTTAAGCGAGATCCACTGGGGTTATTTGAAGGAGGTGTTTGCATTACCCCAGGATGGGTAACGAGAGTAGTTTATGATTATACAGTTACTATAGAAGAATTACAGGGACCATACATTACAAACATAGCATGCTTATCATCAGACATGCTCGGGTCGCTTGTTTTACAAAGAGAAGATGAAGAGACTCCGGTTACTACCGAAGCTTTATCGAGTATTAATTTATACCAAACACCTAATGTTGCGTGTGATGGTACACGTTCTGTACTACTGCAACCGGCTATTGCAGATATTAATAAAACAGTTATATCAACCGGACCATATACAGCAGGTGATTCAATCACTTACAGAATAGATGTTCATAATATAGGCGGAAGTAATTTAGAGTTTGTTAGAGTTTTAGATACACAACAAACTTCTATTAATATAGTAAGCGATATATATAACCTATTTGGTGGTAATGTAACAATTCCACCTGACAGTGTCTTTTCTACCACATATGATTACGTAGTTACGACAAAAGATATGGAGGATGGTGTAGTGTTTAACTCTGCGTCAGCAATTTCTAATGTCGCGCTAGTGACTGATTCTGTTGGCAATATAAATATAACAAAGCCATCTTTACAAGTCAGTAAGACCGTAACATCACTCGGTCCTTACACGTTTAGTAATATTATATCCTTTAATGTAGAAGTTAGTAATACGAGTGATGTTAACTTAACTAATGTAAAGCTTACAGATACACTACAGTCGAGTATCTTTAATATAGAAGATGTATATGATCTCTTAATTGGTGGTGTTACAATACCACCAAATGAAACGTATTCAATATCATATGATTATAGAGTGACAGCGAACGATGTATTAGTAGGATCACTATCAAACGCGGCCGTGGTTGATTCAAGCGCTCCAACAGTTACAGCTACAGTAGATGATATACAAATATATACTGCTGATATATTAATTAATAAAGAAATTGAGGCACCTGGCCCATATACAATTGATGATACAATAACGTATCTTATTAGTGTAATAAATCCGAATGCTATTGAGATATACGACGTTACATTAACTGACACCTTACAGCAGGACATATCTATTTTAAGTGATCCATATAACCTCTTTACTGGTAATACGACTATACCTGCAAATACAACAGCAGTAGTGAAGTATAATTACACTGTAACGCAAGATGACCTTAGCACAGGAACAGTATCAAACTCTGCCTTTGTTGTATCTCTTAATAGTGATGCATATGATATGGTTGATGGTATTGAGATTCTTGAACCTGGTAATATAACTATAAGAAAAAATTTAATATCAATACCACCTACAATTACTAGACCGGTAGATGAGACGTTAAACATTAACGGTAGTGTACAAAGCTTGCTTACTGGTGGTTCGTTGATAACTACAAATATACCAATATCATCATTTATATATTACGAGCCAAAGTGGTCTTTACTTAACGATAGCACGGTCAAACATAAAGGTTCTATTGGTGGTTTACAAATTGATGATAATGTATCTTGTACTGAGAGCTCATCAGCCGGCCTCAACAGCCAGTCCCTCAACTTCGACATTATACCTGGCACAGTAGCAAACACACAGAGGTTAAGCACATACTGGACTGCTGCAGCACAGACAGTATGTGGGCCGGGAGTTGATGTTAATTATAATACACGAGCATACTTTACACCTCGTGAACTTCGTAGGTTCTTTATAAGTTGGGCTACATTTCCAAACGCAACAAGCTTCTCAAATGCTTCCGATTTTCAAGGTCAGGCGCTCGATGAAGATCCATGGTTGATTAATATAACTGATTATGGATCTGTTACAGCCAGAAAGACATCGCCTACAAGTAGTAGAAATGCGCCCTTGTCAGTGTTACCTACAACATACGGTGACCCTTCACACACTCTATCATTACCATATCATGAAGCTAGGGTAACGTTTGAGTGGCCAACGCTTATTTTTGGCGCCGACGCATCGTTTACCACTAGTAGTATATACGACACGAGATGGTCTGCTTACCCTTACAGCTCCCTTACATCTCCTTTTACTGCAGCAAGTATAGAAGGTATATATGATGATCCGGATTTTCCTGCACCTCTATGGCCGATTACTAATGGTTATTTAAGTGGGCCTCAGAGTAGTGGCATAAACTTTTACGTTCACATGGATGAAGGTGAAGTATCAGGTGAGTATTCAAGAGGTGATCTGCTTGTATATAAGGTCGTATTAGAAAATACAGGTGGCATGCCTGTGAGTGAAATAGAGCTACGTGACACTCTACCTGATATAACTATAGTTGAAGGTCAAGACTTATTTGATGGTGGTGTTACATTAGCCGGATATACAAGCGCAGAAGCAGTTTATACGCGTAGAGTTACAAGCGATGATGTATTTAATAAAACTGCAATTGATAATACTGCTATTGTTAATACATCACTTGGCTCAAAACAAGATACATCTTCTATATCAAACATATACAGGCCAGGTCCTGGTGAGTTATCTGTTACAAAGACAATATCAGAATATTCTAGTGACCCGGTAAGGGCAGATGTAGGTGATATACTTACATATAAGCTGGAAATTACAAACGTTGGTGAGCTACCTGTTAGAGATATTAATATTGAAGATAACAGAGTTGATAGTAATATTTTAGATCTTTATCAAGGCGCGACTATTAACCAAGATGAAAAGTTAACTATTTTATACCCATATGTGATCACATCTACAGACACATATGATCTCTCTGCTATTGAAAATACTGTATGTGTAACTGGGTTAACTGGGGGTGATTATTCCGGTGAAGTTCCAGAGCGTACATTACCGGTATGTGATGAAGCTAGATTTACTTACTTCAATCAACCCAGCCCATTTACTACAGAGTGGGAAATAGAAACAGAAGGTGTTGTAGATTTTAGATTACAATATCATTCTAATATTAATGGAGTGCGTAACGTTCCATCGACTGGTACAAAACTAGAATATGATTTTACTATAGATTGGGGCGACGGTACAGACCGTGAACATTATACACAATCGGAAAGACATTATAGTGAAGGTGGCGCTTTAATTTCTCACACATACCCCTCGCATGGTGACCCTACACAGACATATGAAATTAGGATATGGGGAACGTTCCCTTCATGGGCTTTAACAACAAGTTCAAAACAAAAGATAACTAAGCAACTTGCGTATGGAGAGACCGGGTTATGCTTAAACGCTCTTTATTATGGCTGTTCTAACTTTGTCGAGTTTAATGCCGGCAGCAAAAAAATACCGCTAGATATAGTTGTTGGTGGTACAACAGGTACAACGACACCCCGCTCACTCTATAGAACCTTTGGTTATACAGGTCTCACGTCATTTAGTTTTGATCAGTGGGACGTTAGTGATACATATGACGATATTTGGAATTTATACGGGACCTTTGAAGGCTGTACAAATTTAACAAGTATAGATACAACACATATACAGAATGGTGATATACGTGATTTAACAAAAACTTTTTATAAGTGTACTAATTTAGCAGCTGTTGATGTTACAAACTGGGACGTAAGTAACTGTAGTAGGTTTCTTATGTTATTCCGTGATTGCGTATCTCTAGCTTCACCTAATTGTAGTCTATGGAACTTTAACCGTTGTAATGATACATCGTTTATGTTTTCTAATACGCGGTTTACAACGCTCGATACCAGTAATTGGTACTTTCCGGTCTTCAATACCGGTGGTATAGGTACTTTCGGCACTGCTACCGCGATGTTTAATAGCTGTATAAACCTTACTACACTCGATCTAACAAATTGGGGTGATATGTCACGTGTAAATACAAGATCAATGTTTACTGATTGTGGTTCTATTAATAATCTTGATACAAGGAACTGGAAGATTACAACAACAGGACAAGGGCGCTATCAAAACAATATGTTTAAGGGCTGTGGTTCTTTAGAGTATCTTAATACGGATAACTGGTTCACGACCGGGAACTTAAACAATCTTCATGGTATGTTTGAGGCTTGCACAAGTTTAAGATCGCAAGGAACTGATATAAATACTCAGCATCCTCATGGAATAAACGTAAGTAACTGGAACGTTAGTAATGTTGTCAATGCAGATGAGGCTTTTGCAGGTTGTAGAGCGCTAACTACACTCGATGTTAGTAATTGGAACTGGTCAAAAACAACTGGACTAGAAAACTTGTTTCAAAATTGCATTAATTTAATTGATCCGATTGATATATCGGGTTGGGATATGAGTAAAGTAACAAGTATAGCTGGGATGTTTAACGGTTGTCAATCAATTACCACTCTTGATGTATCAAGTTGGGATACCTCGTCGATTGCAGGTATGAATAGTCCATTCGGTGGTTGTATATCTCTAGTAAATTGCGATTACAGCGGTTTTAATATTACAAGTGTACCGGATAATTACTATACCCCTACAAGATTAAATTCCTTTTTCAGTGGCCCGGATGTTTCAACCAATCAAAAGGTATTAGCTGATGCATACGTAAATTGGTACGCACAAAAGCTTGACGCTGAAGCGAATAGTACACCATTTCCACATAAAACAGCGTTCAATGTAGGATCCTTACGATTTGATACAACACATAACCCTAATGCGCCGGCGGCTCGTGCTGCGTTAGACGGACCTGCAGGGTTTAATGTACTATGGAACCTAACCGACGGTGGCTCTGTTTAATAGTGATGCGTTTTTGGATAATATTTGATTGAAAACTACAACAAAGTGATAAATATATTCATACAATGCCTGAGTCACTCGAAAACACCAATATAAGTACAACTTATAAGTCTCTCATCCACACAAAGGATGCACAACTACCTACAAATGGTCAGACGGCTATTTACGATGGTATTGGTAATGAGAGCTCTCTATCCTTTGGCGTTAGCGGTAGTGGTTTAACGGTTTCCGGTGAGGTAGTCGCTGACTCACTTACATTAAGAGGGAGTGGTTTAGGTATTACAGAAGAACTAAACGATACTATCTTAAATTTAATTTACCCTGTTGGTTCAATTTATCTTTCTATTGGTAATATTCAACCTGACACGTTATTTCCAAACACACAGTGGCAGCGTATATCACAAGGTAAATTTATTGCTGGTGTTGGAACTGGTATGGATACTAATAGCAATACCGCCACTATATCCGCTGGAGATGATAGAGTTATACCTGTTGAGCATTCAGGTACTTATGTACATACGCTTTGCGCAGAAGAGATGCCGAGTCATACGCATACCATAAAGACAGGTGAAGATGTATTTTCTACAGTAGATAACTCAGCAGACGAGGAAGGTAATTATGTTGTAGTAGCAAGTGACGTATCGGGTGGAGCAGCTGAGAGCTTTATAGGTAGCGACCAATCACGTGAGATACTCACAACAGAAGGTAATAACGAGTCACATAATAACATACCGCCATGGTTTGGCGTTTATGTTTGGAAAAGAATAAACTAAAAAGATCATGCCAGAAACAGAAATAGTAAAGCTTAAAATTAGACGTGGTTTAGATGCGCAACGAACAAGTGTAGTACTTGAACAGGGCGAGTTAGGCTATACCACAGATAATAAACGAGTATGGGTTGGTGACGGCATTACTTTAGGTGGTGAAGTAATCGGTAATAAAAATTATATTACTGCAAATAAACTCACACTTACCAGTGCAACGAGAGGTGATACTGCATATGAAAACAATAGATTATACCAGCTTAAAGGTGGTAGTGTTTCTTCATTAAGTAATTGGGAAGAAATCGGACCTAAAATTGATGAGAATACTTTAGAATATAACACCTCAGGTAAGATTACACTGAAGGAAGGTGGTATCGGTAGTAAGTATCTAGGTACAAGTGTAGTTAAATCTACCGGTGGTTTAGCTGTTAATACAACAGATGGGTTATCGGTTAGAACAGATAACAATACAGTAAAAATTATTAATAATAGCCTCCACGTTGGTGTAATAGGATCACCAAATATTAAACAGAATGCTTTTGGCAGTGGATTAACCGGTGGTGAGGGTGATGTAATTAAACTCAACATTGATACTAATAAGTTTAAATTTACAAACAATAAACTTGACGTCAAACTAAGCGATGGCATGACCTCAGGTAGTAACGGTCTTACTGTTGATATTAATACTTCACACTTTCAATACAGTGCTGCAGGTAAACTCGAGCTTAAGTCTGGAAACGGCATTGATATTTCTGGTGGTGGTGCGGAGGTTGTTGTTAACACGGATCAATTTTACTTTGTTAACAACGCGTTAAATATTAGATCTAATTTAGCTGGAGTACTTGATATACGCTCGATAGATCCTAACGGGTTCGGTAGCGGTCTAGTTATAGAAAACAATAAGCTAGTTGCAGGTATATCTGACGTCGCAGATAATAATACCCTTACAGTTACAAACAAGAAAGTCGGTTTAACCGAACTTTACGCTGATCAAAACGATATTCCTGACGTACTAGCCTTTGATAGTATTAAGTTTGATGAATATGGTCGCTTTTTGCAAATCGAAGAGCTAGCAAAGCCGCTAGCCGGAGTAGTGAACGCTGGTTCGGGTTATATAGATCATTACTCTGGGGTAATAGGTCAAACAAGTTATACAGATAATCATTTGTTGAATGTTTTGATACTACTACCTCACAGACAGTGACGCTCACTTCCGCTGGCTTCATACGTGTACAAGTAAATGTTAACGGTGAAGAGAAGACAGTATCGATACCTGTATTTGAATAATAAACTTTAAAATAAATGGCACAAGAAAATAAAATTGAAATCTTTGAAAATACCCTATTAAAGCTCCTACTTAGAAGAGGTTCTGATCTTGATAGGCAGCAGATAGTCCTTACTGAGGGCGAGCTCGGCTACACCGTTGATACACGTCGAGTATATGTTGGTGATGGTGAAACAAAAGGCGGTGTTATTGTTGGAAATAAGTTCTTAGGTAGTGTCAATACATCAGAATTAGCCAGCTTAACACAAGCTGTCTCTGGTGACACGGCATTCGACCAAGAAGAAAAGAAACTATACACATTTCTAGGTGGGCCAAACTCAACATGGTTACAGGTAGCAGATCAAACTAATGACGGTACTGGTGTAGATGTGTTGCAAGCAGAGAAAGATGCTTGGGATGATAATTATAGCTGGACTAATACACAAAGCTCAAACTGGCTGTCAAGTTCCGCGCAAATAAGTGATAGCGCGCCAGTAAATCCTGCTACAGGTGATTTTTGGTTTAACTCTGATGTAAATAAGTTGTTTGTCTACAGTGACGGTACCGGTTGGGTTGAAGTTAGTGGTAGTGGTGTATCTATGCAAACAAGCGAGCCTACTAATCCATCAAATGGAGATTTTTGGTTTGATACTGCAGCTAGCGCGCTGTATATATACTCAGCTAGTACATGGGTCCGTATTAGTGGTTTAGATAATTCGTCAAATATTACAGTTCAGACTATTAACGCGACAGGTGAGATTACTTCAGCTAGTTTAGACACAGATACTATTAACGCTGATACAGTAAATGCTAGTACAGTAAATGCGGACGCTATTAATATAAATGGTAGTTCAGTTATAACTGCTAATACTCTTTTGACTGGTGTTAAAAATAAGGTTACTAATGGTAACTTCGATGTATGGCAGCGCGCTACAGAGTACGAGCAAGGTTCGAGTGAGTATTACCCTGGCACAAGAAAGAAATTCACAGTCGATACAAACGGTAAGTTCTATAGACAAGTTATAGTTGCAGATAGAATGGCAACCGGAGTGTCGGGAAATAATACCGGTACTTGGAAAGCTTCTCGTAAAAATTGTACAACAACTGAGCTAGAAAATTTTAATGCCTCTCACTATATGAGGCTGGAAACAAATGGGATTACCTTTAGTGAAAACCCTAATGTGAGTATCGATACAGGTGTTGATGGTAAGCTATGTTTACAAGGCATTGAAGATGCAGTGGCAATGTTAGGTAAGACAGTAACATTATCGTTTTGGGCTAGAGCGTCACAAAATACAAAGATGGTTAATGACCCACAGATTCATGCTAAGAGCTGGCGTCAATCTGATACGGAGGGGGTATGGACACCATCTGCAAATAAGACTTTTGATATAACAACTACATGGCAGAGATTTACTCACACTTGGACGATTCCAACATATGAGCTGATCCAAAGCCATGGTTATAGCTCATCCAACGTAGAATTGCTAGATAAGCTAGCTAACAATGAGGACGTTACAAGTATAGAAACTCTAGTAAATGAGTTTGGTATAAGTAAGTTACCTCTTTTACAAGATCTAAGCTATGAATTTGATCTTAAGATACTTTGGAGTCGGGCAAACTGGAAGAGACATGGTACGCAATTAAATCCACGGCCTGCAGGCTTTGGCTTAGGTCAAACAGAAGCAGATATGGAAGCCATGAATGACGCGTTCATCACGGATGGTTGGTATGATATAGCTCAAATACAACTAGAAGAAGGTGAGATAGCCACTGCATTCGAACATAAGCCATATAGAGAAGAACTAGAGGCGTGTCAAAGATTTTATGCAAAGAGTTTTGATCAACATGTCATTCCTGGCGACGGTACTAGACAATTACGTGGTAGAGTACATACACATACTGCAGAAGCTGTTAGACCTGTAGCTCATACGGTTGAGTTTAACTGGCCTGTTACATTAGCATCTTATCCACGAATAGTTACATCATATAACCCGATAAATAATATAACAGACACAATATATATTAATACCGAAGGTGTAACTGATGCTAATGAGCTTTACAACACCACATTACTAAATACCTTCTCCGGTGTAGCTTTTAGTGATGCAGGTGAAACAGGATTTAGCTCATGTAATTTAGATGATTGGCGTGGTACACCTCTTGAAGGTAATGATAATGCGTTTAGATTTTTAAACATGCATGTTACTGCGGAGGTTTCATACGGGTGGTAGGTTATTATATTATGGGACTATAAGGTGGTATGAATAAATAATATTATTATCATGCTATCAAAGACAAAAGCATATACACTCCTAACTGAGTTTACCGATGTTATTCTAGAAGATGACAAGCGTGGTAGTTTAATAGTGTCTATACAGCAAGAGCATCTTAAGACTATTTGCTATGAACTACGTAAGTTTAATTTAAGGTTAGTTCATAAAACTAAGACAAGTGATAAGGGTTCATACACTTTAGTTTTTCTGATTCATGAATAAATAAAAGAAAATAATGACCTACCCAAATACATTATCAGTATCTGCCGCAGCCGTTAATATTAGCGATGGTGCCTTCTCACCACTGTATGATATTGTATGGTCTGTAAAGTATGAAGTTATAAACTGGAATAAAACCGATGATTATGGTTTATGTTTGTTCCTGAGAGATAGTAGTACGGCATTATCCGGTGAGGGCGGCGGTCGTGGTATAGATCTTGGTTACTCTGGCACTGCAAGTGTTAATACAAATGAGCCTGATGTAGAGGTAAATGGTATGGTAGGGGGTGTTATTGGAGTTGGTTTAGATACTCACGGTCTATTTGCTGCTGAAACAACCTGGCCAGGTGGCAGAGCTAGATCCGGTATTGATGACCTAGAAACGAACTCTATTACTATGAGGGGCGGTGCAGAAGATGATTTTGAGTATCTGAACGTGCATTATCCAATTTCTGCATTTAAATTATTGAGTAACGGGCAGAAAATATTAAGAGCTCG
>Ga0070747_1000387_pt1 | contig 22129 bp, 25 predicted proteins | sample VirMetDEL_Mar_31_FD_77321 | JGI IMG/M metagenome (GOLD analysis project Ga0070747, IMG submission 77321) | Aqueous microbial communities from the Delaware River and Bay under freshwater to marine salinity gradient to study organic matter... | ecosystem: Environmental > Aquatic > Marine > Coastal... | reverse complement strand
CTATTCGTTGGGGCGCGGCATGGCACATATCAAACATAGCTCAGTTTGAAGGCACTATGGAAGATGCCATGAACGAGTATGTTGATACAAGAAGGACTCAAGGACGTAGGCCATTCATTGACGGGCCACATTTTGAGCTAATGGTTTAAACCTAAGTCTAGTATAAATCGAACAAATGTGTATAATCTTCCCAACAGGAGGTTTCTGATGCCGCTACAAAAACTTCAATTCCGTCCCGGTATCAACCGTGAAACTACGTCTTATAGCAATGAGGGCGGTTGGTTTGATATGGATAAGGTCAGGTTTCGCTTTGGCTACCCTGAAAAAATTGGAGGTTGGATAAAAACATCAATTAATTCTTTCCTTGGAACTTGTCGCGCTCTTCACCCTTGGGTTGCTTTAGATGGCACTAACTACTTAGGCGTTGGTACTAACCTAAAGTATTACATTAACGAAGGTGGGCAATATAACGATGTCACGCCAATTAGAGCTACAACAGCCGCTGGTGGAGTAGCTTCCATTGATGCTATTGCAAACACGATTTCTGCTAATATTTCAGCCGTTCTTACAAGCATTCCCTTAACGTCAGCTTCTAACTTCCCTGCTTCTGGTAGGATAAAGATTGACAGTGAAATCATTACATACGCTGGCGTTACGTCAAATAATTTAATTGGGTGCGTTAGGGGCGTAAACGACACAGTAGCCGCAGCACATTCATCAGGTGCGGCTGTAAATTGCGCTACACTAATTGTAACAGATACAAACAACGGTGTTTTGGAAAATGACTTTGTTACGTTTTCTGGGGCGGCAACGCTTGGGGGCGTTATAGTTGCAAACATTTTAAACCAAGAATACCAAGTAACTGCAATAATAGGCGATAACAGCTACCAAATAGAGGCTCGTGCATTAAGCACTATTGCAAGCATTACAACTACAAGTGGTTTAAACCCTTCTTATGTGTTCGCAACATCTTCGGATACAGGAACAGGTGGTAGTTCAATTGTAGGGGCTTACCAGTTCAATACAGGTCTTGATACCACTATCATTGGAAACGGATGGGGCGCTGGTGGGTGGAGCCGTGGCACTTGGGGTTCTGGTACTGATTTGAGCGCTTCTGGACAAACTCTTAGAATTTGGTCCCATGACAATTTTGGTGAAGACCTAGTGATGAATATAAGGGATTCCAACATCTTCTATTGGGATAAAACAAATGGCCTTGAGACACGGGCAATAGAACTTTCTGAACTTGCTGGGGCTAACAAAGTTCCAACCGTAGCAAAGCAAATTATGGTATCTGAAGACAGGCACGTTATAGCCTTCGGCTGTGACTCTGAAAGCGTAGAGGGAACTCAAGACCCCTTGTTAATTCGTTTCTCAGACTCAGAAAATGTTACTGAATGGCAATCACTTGCAACCAATACGGCTGGTGAACTTCGAATTGGCTCAGGTTCTAAAATCGTAACCGCTGTAGAAACAAGGCAGCAAATCCTTGTCTTTACAGATGTTTCTCTGCACGCGATGCAGTTTCTTGGATCGCCGTTTACTTTTGGAATAAACTCAATTTCTGAAGGTATAACCATTGCAAGTCCACTCTCAGCCATTGCGGTAGAAGACAACGTATTCTGGATGGGCGCAGAAGAGTTTTATGCTTATGGAGGAACGGTGCAACGCCTTCCTTGTTCTGTAAGAGACTATGTATTCTCTGATATTAATGTAGATCAACTAGAAAAAGTTACTGCTGGCGTTAACTCTGCTTTCTCTGAGGTTACTTGGTTTTATCCATCAGCTTCTAGTAGCGAAAACGATAGCTACGTTACATACAACTACGATCAGAAGATATGGTATTATGGGCTTCTAGCTCGCACTGTGTGGCTGGATCGTGGTGTTAACGCAGATCCTACCGCTGCTGCGCCAGACCATTACTTGTATAGTCATGAGATTGGCTTTGACGATGGAAGCACAAGTCCAGCCACAGCTATAACGTCATATATAGAAAGCAGTCAAATGGACTTGGGAGAAGGCGAACAATTTGCCTTTATGCGCCGTTTAATTCCTGACATGACGTTTAGAAATTCTACTGCGTCTGTTCCCAGCGCAACTATGACTCTTAAAGTTAGGAACTTCCCCGGAGGTGATTACTTAAAGTCTGATGCCAGTTCGGTATCTAAAACAGCAAGTATTCCTGTTGAACAGTTTACAGAACAGGTATTTGTTCGGCTTAGGGGCAGATCATTTGCTTTTAGAATTGAGAGCGAGGACACTGGAGTTGCATGGAGATTAGGTTCGCCACGGGTTGATATAAGACCTGACGGGAGGCGTTAATGTCAAGAAACTTAGTTCTACCTTTCTTCCCTATACCCCCAGAGGAGTATAGCCAAGAATATATGGCAGAAATAATGAGATCATTTGCTGTGTACTTGAATCAAGTTCAAAACCCCGGAGAAGGACGCCACACAGAATTAACCCTTACAAACTTGCAAACAGACGATCAAGGACTAGCTCCCGGTGAGTTGTTTAATTATAGGGATGCCTCTGGAATGATGGGATTTGTAAAGATTGCAGTAGCAGATATTTCTAATTTAAGGGGCAATACAGCCACAAGTGGAGTAGGAGCCGTAACGGTGACAATATCATGACAGATACAATTATTACGATGAATGACGGCTCTAAATGGCGTCCTTCCAACAGTAGAGATACTGTTTCTTGCGTAAACTGTGAAAATGAGGTAGATACACCTCAAGAAATTGCGTCCTATCCAGATGGAAACTGCCCAGATTGCGGTGAAAACTGGACAGGATCAGAGTCAAGAAGTACAAATATTCGGGTTACGGCTCCTGATCCGATTTCTGGATCAACGCTCTAGTATTTTAAAGGAACATTTGGTAACTTAAATTAAGTGGTCACGAGGTTAGTATAATGCAGAACATGGCAAGTTACGGAAGAAACGGCGATACAGCGATGGCGCACCTTACTCCGGGTGAAACAGTTGTTCCTCAAGCAGTCTTACAGCAAAACCCTCAAGTGGCCCGTGGCCTTGGTCGTGCGTTCCAAGATGTAGGCGCTGATCCAAGCCGTTATGTGGTGGGATCAGGTCAAAACAGCATGAACCCAATGACAGGGCAACCTGAGTTTTTCTTAGACAAATTAATTCCTTTCTTAACAAAAGCCGCCTCAAATCCTATGGTTCAAGGCGCTTTTGGCAATGCTGCGTTAAGAAAGCTACAAGGTAAAGATGTTGGCCTTCGTGACCTTTTGCTTGGCGGTGTAGGCGGTGCTACCATTGGTGGATTCACTGGTAGAGGCACTGGCATGAGTGGCCTTGATAGCTTGTTGGGGTTAAATTTAGATAGCGATAGCGCTTTAACACAAGCTGTAAGTAAAGCACCTGTTTCTATGTTCTCGACTGATCCGGGGGGGTCAGTAGTTGATGATTCAGTTACCAAACTTTTAAAGAAAAATATGGGTTCTGATGTGGCGCGTGCAGAAGGTCTTTTGGGAATTGGTGAGTTTTTTGGCACAGACCCAAACAGTACCATTGGGCGTATGTTAAACAATAAATTTGGTGAAGCATTAACAATGGGACTTGGCACTCAGCTAATTGATACTCTGTTTAGCAAAGATGAAGACCCTGATCCGGGTGGTAATCTAGCAAGATTTAACCGTGGTTCTGGAAATGCTCCCGTAACCTTTAGACCTCGTGAGAGAAATAGGGAAAGTGAGATGCTTTATGCAAACGAAGGCGGTCCAGCTTACTTTCCTCGTAGGAATGGCGGCATAATGCCAAGCGAAGGTTCTGGAACAGAAGACGATGTTCCAGCTATGCTAACCGCTGGTGAGTTTGTAATGACCCGTGACGCTGTAAAAGGCGCAGGGAATGGTGATTTAAACCAAGGTATTAATAAAATGTATGGCATGATGGATAGCCTAGAGAGGACAGCGTAATGTCAGATGTTACCCAAACAGTAATCAATCAAAGACCAGCGTATATTCAAGGTTATGATGAAGCTCTGTTACAGCGTGTCTTTGGTGGTGAAACACCTCAACTAGATGCAGAAGGTAATCCGGTTCTTGATGCTGATGGAAACCCTGTACTTGAATTTTCAGGCGGTCTTATAGACGATCCTGAACTTTTTAACCAACTAGATTACGTTCAGGCAGAAAAAGACGATCTACAAAGCGCTGTTACAGGGGGGCTTGATACAGCCGCTGAACGTCAAGACTTTATGGATCGAGCAACTCCGTATTTTACAGACGCTGAAGGAACTCCACGTTACTTACCTGAAGCTGGAGAGCAACTAGAGGGTGGCGCAGCAACTGTTGCAAGTGCTGTTGAGGATTACTTCCCTGATGCCAAAACATATTTAGGTCAAGGCACAGGAATTGTTGGTGCTAAAGACATATACGACACTGAGCTAGGAACTGCTAAAACAAGAGCAGATGAAGGCACTCAGTCATACGATGCACAAGCACGAGCAGATACCTTATTTGGCGATGCTCGTAGCGCAGTAAAAGGTGGTCTTGGAGACTTTGACGCTAAAGAGTCTTTCGACAGAAGAACAGGTCGCGCAACCACACTATCAGAGCAAGGCTTGGGGGCATTCGACCCATCAAAGTCTGTTGATAGTTTTATGAATCCTTACCAAGAAAAGGTAATGGACGCAGCTATAGCTAAGATTGACCGTGAAGGCCGCAAAGCACAGATTGCGAACGCAGATAGCGCTAGGCGCGTTGGCGCGTTTGGTGGCTCTCGTAGCGCTGTTCAAGCCGCAGAGACAGAAAGAAACATTCAAGAGACAAAGCAGAATACTATAGCAGACATGATGTCTAAAGGGTATCAGCAGTCTTTAACCGCATCCGCTGCGGCTGATGAAGCGGCTCGTGGGCGTGCGTTAAAGGCATCTGGACTCGCTGGTCAGATTGGCATTAGCGGGACTGCCGCTGAACAGAAGGCTTATGAAGACGCAGCAAAGCGTGGCATAGCTGGTGGTCAACAACTTGGCTCCTTTGCTACAGGTCAGCTTAGTACAGAGGCTAAGACATTTGAAGGCGCTGAAGGCCGCATACTTAAAGCTGCTGATATGTATCGCAGCATGGGCCTATCAAGCGCTGAGGCGCAGGCTCGTGCAGGAGAAGACGAAAAGAAACGCAACCTTGAGACAGGGCGTCTTGTAGGTGGCCTTGGATCGTCTTTAGCTGGCGTGGGTGGAACTCAAGCCGATATTGGTAAGGCTTACGGAACAATGGGTAATGTTGCTGCTAATATTGGCAACACATATGCTGGTATGGCTCCTAGAGATATGAACTTCATGTATAATCTTGGTGGCACTGAGCGTCAGTACGATCAGCAAGCTGAAGATTATAAGCGTGCAAATGAGAATCTTAAAACCACAACTGCACTAGCTCCTTATAGCTATGGTCAGAATTTCTTAACTGGTGCGCCTTCTGCCTCTATGTACGGCACTTACACAGCAGGACCAAGCACTGCTCCTAATCCTTTCCTTCAAGGTGTGGGCGCTTACGCAACATACCAAGGTATGAATCAATAAGAGGTTATCATGGCAGAAGAATCATTATTGCAGAGACAGTTAAAATCCCTGTTAAGTTTAAAAAACAATCCAGCTATACAAGGCATTGGTGAACAATTTAGTTATGACAATATTTTTCCACAAGGTATTATGGGCGCTTTGGTGGGTCCGGGGTCATTAAACACATCTGATGACTATGAAGGTAATGCCGTATCTGATTATCTTAACAATTTAAATCTTAAAACAGAAAATTTTATGTCTAGTGATTCAGATACTCAAGGAGAGCAAATACTTAAAAACATTTTAGAAAAATTTAGGGGCGTTGGTGAAACAACACTTGATGTTCTTGAACTTCCGGGTCGAAAATTAGAAGAGGGAATTGAATTCCTTCAAAGCCCTAGTGATCTTCGTTTGGAAGAAGCTGCAAAAGAAAATGAAATTGAAAATCAAAGAAGGTTGTCAATAGAAGGATTGGAACCCCCTATCGGTGGTTATCAAGAACTACTAGACAATGCTGATGAACTTTCAGACCTTGGCTTTATTGATGTTACGCAATTTGATGTAGAAAAACAAGAAAAAGAACAAGCCGCTGCTAAAGTTGCTGATAAATTAAATCTACAAGGACCAAACTTTGTTCCTATAGCAAAAGATAAACCTGAGCCTGAAATAGATACAGGCACTAATATTGTTGAAAATGGATATTTAGCAGCAATGAAAGATTTGCTTTCAGGTGCTGAAAAAGAACCAACTACTTCTAACGAAAGCAAATCTGAAGCTATAGAGCGTTACAATAAAGAGTTTGCAGAAGCTACAGGTCTGGATGTTAGTGGGAAACCAGATAAAAGCCGTTTCCTTATGGCTTTAGGTCTTAACCTTATGCAAAACAAAGCTGGCAAAAAATTTAATATTAGTAAAATGATTGACGCAGGCGCAGAAGCCACTGAAGAGGCAATGCCATTCTTAGATAAAGCTCTTACAAATGCGAAAGCCGCAAAAATGGCGTCTGGCAAGTATGCTTTAGATCAAATTAATGCGGGTAGGTCTTCTGCATCTGCAATAGCTGCTGCTGAGTTAGCTTTCCAAAGAGAAAGATTATTAAAAATTTATGATACTGAAGCAGGTATTGAAAAAGAAAAAATTAAAGCTGGTGCAAAAGTTGGTGAAATAAAAAATGTTAAAGTCGATAAAGTAATAAACGGATTAGAAGTTCAACGTGGCAGAAGCTCAACTGGTCCAGTTTTTGCTTTCCCAATGGATGCTTTAAGAGATTCTTCGGGAGCTTTAAGGTCTGTAAATGGAGCTTTAGCAACAGTTGATCAAATGACTGAATTGTTAACTCAAATAAACAGTGAAGACAGCCCAACCTTTCAATTAATAGCAGATAGCGTTAACACTGCATTAGTAGGTGCTGGTTTTAAAGATGCTAATGTTGTATTTGATGAATCTAAAGTAGGTAAAAGACAACAAGTAAGGTTACTTCAAGACTCTATAATTACTCAATTTAAAAGAATGTTGACTCAAGAAACTGGTAATGGAATTTCAAAATCAGATGTAGAAAATGTTAGAGTAATGTTAGGAAACATTGATTTATTAGGAAATCCTGAAGAATCAATTTTAAGATTAAAAGAAATTAAAACTTTATTTGCTGGCAAAAGAAATGCTATAAGAGGAGTTCTTGATGAACTTCAAGACCCCGATAACTATCCAACTAAATCTGAGTACGATAAAAATATGGAGCTTTATCCTTCTTTAATACAAGGAAGTATGCAGTATTCAGTAAGTAATAATGGAAGTTCATCTGTAATTGATGTGAAGGACCAATAAAATGGGCGTAGTTTCTGTAGATACAAAGTATGGTCCTCTTAATTTTTCTATAAAAGGAGATACACCTTCTGCAACAGAGCAATTAAAAATACAAGATGTTTTAGTGGATAAAGAATCTTATTTTTCAAAAGAAGATATTGCTAATTACGAAAAAACACAAAAGGGTCAAAGCTTAGATTTTGATTACGAAACAGGCATTCAAGACACTAAATTACGCGCTATGCTTGGTCGCGCTGATTCAAAAGCAGATCAAGAAAAAGTATTGCGAGAAGGCTTTGACCTTTTAGAAACTGAGTACACTAGAGACAATCTTGGCAATCTTGCTTTAACTCCAGAAGGCGCATTAAAGTTTGGAGTGGAAACTGAAAAACCTGTTTTAATTGATGAGAGAGGTTTTACTCGTCAGGATTTATCAGATTTGTCTGGTCTTGGAACAACATTAGTTGGTGGTGTAAGCGGTGCGCTAATAGGTCAAGCTGCTATTCCAGTTCCAATCTTAGGTGCCGTTATAGGTGCCACGATTGGTGGTGGCGCAGGTAAAGCGGCTGAAGAAGGAATCGAAGCTTTCCAAGGAGTTCAAGCACAAACTGGATCTGAAATAACTAAAGATATAATTAAAGAGGGATTAATATCTGGTGCTGGTGAGGGAATATTTGGTATAGCTGGGAAAGTGTTTAAACTTGCTTCTGGAACAAGTCGAGTTGGTAAAGGAGTTCCTGAAGAAAGAGTTAAAGATATTTTAACAGCAGATGACAAAGGTTATATGCTTTCTTTAGGCACTATAGGTGCGCCATCTTTAGCTGCTAGACAACAAGCAATCGCTGAAAAAGCACTTGGTACTTCTAAACGCCTTCGTAATAACCATGCAAAAATTATGGAAGATTTAAAGTGGTTGCGTGGCGCTGATGGTGAAGTAGATGTTCAAGGTGCAGCAGACGCTCTTACATCTGCTGCTAAGATAGGGGATACTAAATTATCTTCCGCTTCCAGAGTTCAAGAAAAGAAACTTTTAACTCACATGGAAGACATAGCGAATAATCTTGGTCGCGCTGCTGATCAAGATGTAGCTATAACAGATGATTTGTTTGCAGCCTTTCAACAATCCTACAAAGCATTCGATGATTTGGTTGAGACTCAATTTTTAAAAATTAACAACGCCATTGATGATACTGTTGGAGATGCAGCAATATTTAATACTGGAACTATTTCTAAGGATGCGCTTCAAATGTCGAAGCGTTTTGACAATGCTCAAGTTGGAACCAACCCACATAAAGCTGGCTTGGTTTTAAAAGAAATTGCACAGCTAGGGAAGAAAGCTTCGTTTGGTCAGTTGTATTACGCTCGTAAAAGTTTGCGTGACACAGGAATGTTTAACATAACATCTGATACAATCGGTGGTGTCGTAGATGACTTTTTACCTCAAATAGATAATTTACTTAACATTAATAGCATAGACGAGTTTGTTGCTCCTTTGCTTAAAGGTCCTGAAAATGCAGCAAGTCTAAAATTAATTAGAGAAGCATCTAAAGATCTTGATAAAGCTCGTAGTTTTTACAAAAGAGGTAATAAAAAATTTGAAAGTGTAAACAGCGCTATAAGTAAAAAATCTTTAATAAACGCTGTTCGCAATGATGCAGAGATAAACCCTCAACAAGTCATGAGATCGCTTATTCGCAAGAATAACCCAAAGTTATTGCAAGACGCAGAAAAAACTATAGATGAATTTAAAGGTGCAGGATCGTTTGCACTCTTGAAAGAGCGTTTGGCATCTGAATGGCTAAGAGACACATTAAGTAAATCTACAAATACCAAAACTGGTAGTTTTTCAGGTTACAAGTTTAAACAAAAATTAGACGAAATAGGCTCAACTGCGGATGAACTTTTTGGCACTAACGTAAAAGAAGTTAAAAAACTAGCCGAACAATTAAACGCTTTATCTCTAAGAAACATCGACCAAAAGGTTATTGAAGATTTTGCGGCGGCTGGTGCTGATGATACAGGTATAAATTTATTGCGCAATTTAGCAAAAGCGCAAGACGATCAAGCTAAATTTAACAGAAACAGAATAAATAAAAAACTAGCTAGTGGAGATTTGACTGCTACAGAAGCCGCTGAGTTTATTGCTGATGGCTCTATGCGTGCAGAAGACATAACATCACTAAGAAAGTTTTTTGAAAATGATGCAGACGCAATAGGTAAAATTCAAACCTATTACATGGATAATTTAATAGGAGATTTTGAAAAGAATTTCTTAACTGATAAAACTCAATTTGCTAAATTTGGTGATAGACTTTTAAAAAATAAAGCAAAAATACAAGTCATCTATGGCAAAGAGATGGCTGCTGAAATGGATGACTTTGGCAAAATAATGAAGTTGTTAGGGGAGTCTACAAGCGGCGGTGATCTTGTAGCCGCAAACATAGCTGCAAGTCCTTTAGAAAACTTAGGCACTATTGCTAAACTTAGCATTATAGGCCAATTGTTTTCATCCCCTAGATTTTATAAAGCATTTACTAATAAATACAAAAAACTTTCTAGCGGTGAAAATGTTAAAACTAGAGGCCAAATAGCTGGAGAGTTATTAAAGGATAGTCTATCGTCATTAATTGCTCAGGGTTCTTTACAAAGTTTTGATGAAGCCGCCACATCAGCGGTAGATCAAGCAACAACTTTAATAGATGAGTTTGATAAAACCAAAGCCTCAAACCCAAAGCCTGTAAGTTCAAATCAAACTAACATTCCAATTCCAGAAGTGTCTCCAGTATTTGACACTTCACAAAATCAATCCGCATCACTACAACCGCCAACCTCAGTTAGAAAACGCGCACAAGATGACCCACAACTAGCCTCTATACTTTTGGGTGGGTTGGGTAACTCAGCCTTCCTCTAGTCTTCTAAGACAGATGTCAGGCCACCAATGCCAACTGAGGTGGGAGTTATGTATGTTTGCTTGGGCTTGACACGAACTTTAATGTCCTCATATGTTTCATCTATCATACGAGCAAGCTGACGGCCAATAGCACGATCTTCGTGTTCAGCTATAACAATCAGCTTATCATAGGCTTCTATAGAAACACCTACGGACTTATATTTTCCGGGGTTTGGCATGGAGATTCCTTCCCATAAATGACTTTCCCTAATGTATATAATCCCAAGCGGCGTGGGTCAAGACCCAAATACGGAAATAAAAAAACAACCGTTAACGGAATTAAGTTTGATTCTAAATGGGAGAGCCAGCGTTACTTATATCTCAAGTCTCTCGAACGCGCTGGGGTAGTCACAGACCTTGAGCTACAAGTCCGGTTCAACCTGATGGTTAACGATCAAAAGATATGTGCTTACGTTGCTGACTTCTGTTATAACAGGGAAGACAAGGATGGCGTGTGGCATTATATTGTTGACGATGCCAAGGGTGTTGAGACGCCTGAGTTTAAGCTGAAGAAGAAGTTGATGAAGGCTTGTCTGGGGATTGATATTCTGTTGTCGAAGAAGGGGGGCTAGGCCCCCTTTGATTGGTTAAAACGGCCACCTAGATGTTATTTCTCTGCACCCAAGGGCATCGAGCTTTTTATTAATATTCCTCATATGTTGTATGGTCGCTCTACAAGCCTTTTGCCTTTTAATGCCCTCTAGGTCATCATGATAGCAATGAGTGTCTAATTCATCGTTTATGTGATGTGGGTAGGTGCTTCCATCGATGCTTTCATGAAACATCTCAATATGCCATTTGTCATTCAAGTTAATTGTCACTGTGCATGATCCGTTTTCATTTACTTCAAAAACTTCGTTCATTGCTTTTTGTGTCGTTTCCATGATTGCCAGTGCTGGATCAGGGTGGGAAATAAATTCTTCAAATCCCTCATAGACCTCTACAAAATGATCTGCGAGTGTTAGTCTATCCTCATGAATAGACCACTCAGTTTTAGTTAGTTTGAATGTAACGCTTTTCATTTAGTAATCCTTTCCTTGTTAATACCACTATATCCCATACCAAGTGGGATGTCAACACCTAAAATAAAAAAAATTATCTAAATAAAAAAATATTTTTAAAAAAACCCACTTGACACTACCCCACACTGTATGCTTTTAAGTGGGACTCTAGTAGCAAGCAGAAAGGAAACGACATGGAAAGTCGTGATTTATTTGAAGTTAGAAAAGTTCTAAAAGCATCTATGGCTGATCTCAAGGATCAGTTAAAAGAAGTAGAAGAGAAGCTCTCATCTACATATCTACCAAAAGCCAAAGAGTTACTTGGCTATAATGGTGAAGACTTTGGTACCGTAAATATCTCTCATGGCAACGACATAATCAAAGCAGTTGTCTCCAAGAAAGTAACATGGGACCAAGAGCTTCTTCGTGAGGCTTTGTCTAAACTGTCTGAGGAGGACGCAAGGCATTACGGCAAGCTTACCTTTGCTGTTGAGGAACGTAAGTTCACAGCCGCACCTCCTGCAATAAAGCGGATGTTAGAAGATTGCCGCACCACAGAAGTTGGTAGCTTCAAAGTAGAATTGGATTCATAAAATGGCACTACAAATTATAACAGCAGATGAACGTATCGCTGAAAAGAAAGGCCACAAGATCGTAGTCTGTGGCGCAAGCGGTGTGGGTAAAACCACACTTGCTCGCACTCTTAATCCATCAACAACTTTGTTCATGGACTTGGAAGCAGGGGATACAGCTATTGAGGGACATCCTATTGATGTCGTTCGTCCTCGTACATGGGCAGAGTGTCGTGACCTTGCTTGCTTCTTAGGTGGAGCAAACCCATCGTTGGCAGAAGATCAGCCATACAGCGAATCACATTACAATTATGTGGCGCAGATGTATGGGGATAGCTCAGACGTATGGCAGAAGTACGATACGTTGTTTGTGGACTCAATCACCGTGGCAGGCCGTTTGTGCTTCCAGTGGTGCTTACAGCAGCCAGAGGTTCGTTCTGATCGCTCTGGTAAGCTAGACACTCGTGCGGCGTATGGTTTGCATGGTCGTGAGATGATGTCATGGCTAACCCACATTCAGCACATCCGTTCTAAGAACGTAATCTTTGTTGGAATTCTTGACGAGATTACTGACGAGTACGGACGCAAGCAATACTCCCTTCAAATTGAGGGTAGTAAAACTGGCCGTGAATTGCCCGGAATTGTTGACGAGGTAATCACAATGTCAGTATTAACAGGGGATCACGGACAGTATCGTGCCTTTGTATGTCAACCTCTGAACGAATGGGGCTATCCAGCTAAAGACCGTTCTGGCAGACTAGACACACTAGAAGAGCCACACTTAGGAAAGTTAATTGATAAGATGAGCAGTGGCTCAAATAAAACTGACAAAGAATTAGTCTTTGTTAATCCGACAACTCAAACTTCTGGCGAAGGAGAAGTATAATGCTTAATTTAAATAATGTACCGAAAGACGATAGCGCACCAAACCAAGAGTTCACACTAATCCCTAAAGGTTCTGTGGTTCGTGCGGTTGTTCTAGTTCAACAGGGGGACATCGAAGTTCCTGAGTTTGGTCAAGGCCAATGGTTTAAGAAATCCATGAGTACATCTGCTAAGTGGATGAACCTTGAGTTCACAATCATTGGTGGTAGCTATGATCGCCGCAAATTCTGGCACAGCGTGTTTGTCGATGGAGACAAGCAAGGGCCAAGCGGTATGCCTCTTGCAAAAGAGATTGGTCTTCGCACCTTGAAGTCAATCGTTGAGAGCGCACGAAATATCAGCGCTACTGACGTAACTCCACAAGCCCAACAAAATCGTAATATCTCTGGTATGATGGACTTGAATGGATTGGAGATTTGTGCGAAAATTGGTATCAAGAAAGGCACAAACGGTTATTCTGATAGTAATCAGCTTATGGCCGCACTAACGCCTGAAAATAAAGAATTCTTGCCCCAAGGCAATATTCCAGCGCAGACTACTCCTGCGGCTGGGATGCAGCAAGGACAACAGCAACAAGCGGCTCCACCCGCCTCTGGTGCAGTACCTTCTTGGGCGCAACAATAATCTAGCGGCAGGGCCATTCTGCGCCTGCTAGACCAAGGATAGGGGGGCCTTGGGCCGCGAACCCCCCAACTTACTATTCTAGCAAATAGGTTTTATTATGTTATTACGTCCCTACCAAGAGGTAGCTGTATCTGACGCCTGTAATGCGTTAGACAAACACAGCAACACATTAGTCGTAGCTCCTACGGGCGCTGGCAAAACAATCATGCTTTCTGCTTTAGTTGGCAAACGCCACGAAGAAGGCAAGCGTGTTCTAATCATACAGCATCGTGATGAACTGGTTGCTCAAAACAAAGATAAGTTTCAAAAAGTAAACCCGTACATCACAACCAGCATTGTTAACGGAACAGTTAAACATTGGGATGGCGAAGCTGTATTCTCAATGATTCAAACCATGTCGCGTGACAAGAACCTACGAGATCGCCCTAAGTTCGATATGGTTGTGATTGACGAAGGACACCATGCGGCGGCACCTACATACACAAAGGTAATCAACGCTGTTCTGAAAGACAACGACAAGGCTGAGATCGTAGGATTTACCGCAACGCCAAACAGAGGCGATGGTAAAGGTCTAAGCGGTATTTTCAACAACTGCGCACATCAAATTGATTTGGCTACTCTGATCCGCGAAGGCTTCTTAGTACGTCCTAAAAGCTACGTCATTGATCTGGGCGTAGGGGAACAACTCGATAAAGTCACAAAGCGCGGCAAAGAATACGACATGGAAGAAGTCGCGGCCATCATGGATCGTCAGGTCATTAATGATCGCATTGTTACTGAGTGGAAGGAAAAGGCAGGGGATCGCAAGACCGTTGTGTTTTGTTCTACTGTAGCGCACGCAGAACACGTTTGCGCAGCTTTTATTATGGGCGGCGTTAGAGCTAACTATCTGACGGGTGAGACAGACAAAATAGAGCGTGCGGATATGCTTCACGATCTTGAGTTTGGTGATCTGCAAGTTATCGTAAACGTGGCAGTCCTAACTGAAGGTTTTGATGCGCCACCTGTGTCTTGCATAATCCTAACAAGGCCATGCTCCCAGAAGGGAACAATGGTTCAGATGATTGGGCGCGGACTACGCATTCTTGACCCTGAGCTATACCCAAACATTATTAAGACCGATTGCGTTGTTATGGACTTTGGTACGTCAATAATCACGCATGGTGGGTTAGACGAAACAGCTAACCTAGACGGTAAGGAAAAGTCAGAAGCTGGCGAAGCTCCTACCAAAATATGCCCGGATTGTGGAAGCGAAGTTCCGTCTAGTATTCGTATCTGCCCAATTTGCGAACATGAGTTCCGCAAGAGGGTTAAGGAAGAATTAGACACATTCGTTATGACTGAGTATGATCTTATGAAGATGTCTCCGTTTATGTGGATTGACCCATTTGGTCAGGGAAACGCAATGATGGCTACAGGATTTAGTGGATTTACATTAGTTGGTCAGGTTGGAGAATACTGGATAGCTATGGTAAAAGCTAAGAATAAAAAAGTTAGATTAGTTTCCATTGGCAGTAAGGTACAAGCAATGGCCGCTGGAGACGATTTTCTTCGTGAGATAGAGGACAGCAGTGCAGCAAACAAAACTAAGCGTTGGTTAAATCAGCCAGCGTCAGAAATTCAAAAGCAACATTTGGCGAGTAAAGGCGTACAAATTAACATGATGGATTTCTCTTGGACAAAGTACAAAGCCACTTGCAGTTTAAGTTATTACTGGAACAGAGAAGCAATTGACGATTTAATTATGAAACAAGCAAAGAAAATAAAGGGAGAAGCAAATGACTAAATACACACGCACAGAAATTTTAGATACTGCCAAGCAATTGGTAAATGTTGACCGAGCATCAGAGCATGGAGATATGGAGGATAATCTCACCACTATTGGAGAACTGTGGGGCATTTACTTAGATCGTCACGTCCATCCGTCTGACGTTGCAATTATGATGTGCCTGTTAAAAATAGCACGTCAAAAATCCAACCCAAAAAACGCAGAGAATTATCTGGATCTTGCAGGATATTCAGCCTGCGCTGGGGAGCTATCGGCACATAAGACAGAACCAGAGCCTGTCGTTAAGTTCCAAGGCGGCAACGTATGAAGACTGATGCCACAATTTAAAATGAACATAATGATTGCAGAGAAGGATAAAGAAAATTTTGAGAGTTTCGAGTATGAAGTAATGTGTTGGGTAAAAGATTTGAATGACTTTGAAGAGGTTCAAACAACTGCCAACGACATTATTAATCAACAAATAGAAAACACAAAACGAGAAATTCTGTTTGGAAGTGCAAGCGTAATAATAGAATCCGAAGAGGTTATGAGTATTGGGTTTAAGAACAGTAACGCAGACCCAGAAGATGTGAATAAAATTTTAGATTTATTCGAGCTAAACGAGGAGACAATACATTGAACGATATACCAACAGCGCCAAAGCCCATGAAGGAGTTGGCCCACATACTTAGTAAATTTGGGTGGAATACAAGATTTTCTGACCTTTCAGAAGAACAAGTGCAGACACTAATATTTGGCATACAAGAATCAAAAAGTCTAGCAGCGGAGATTGACATTGGAAAACTCGAAGACACCTACTTTAAGTCAACAGGCACTTGGCCCTCTACTTCAATCCCATTCTAAAACTGATCCGGTAGCGGATCATATTAAGGAAGCAGTAGATCAAGCAATAGTTGCGAACGAGACAAAGAGAGAAAGACGCGCCTACATTGGTGCCTCAAGTATTGGCGATGAATGTTCTCGCAAAATACAGTATCGTTATCTCAACTATCCTATTGACCCAGACAAAGCCTTTACGGCACGCACATTGCGTATCTTTCAGTTTGGGCATGAGATTGAGGATTACACCGCTAAGTGGCTTAGAGACGCTGGTTTTGACCTTAGAACAGAAGATAAGGACGGAAAGCAGTTTGGCTTCTCAATCGCTGACGGAGAAATCAAAGGACACATAGATGGAGTTATTTGCGATGGGCCTGTGGCTATGGATTATCCTAGCCTATGGGAATGCAAATCAGCCAATGACAGCAAGTTTAAAGCTTTTGTTCGTCACGGTGTTACCAAAGCAAATCTAACTTACGCTACTCAATTAGCTCTATATCAGACCTATATGGATCTTCATGAGAACCCTGCGTTGTTCACAGTTGTAAATAAAAATACGTCAGAAGTTTATTATGAGCTTGTGCCGTATAACGGTAATCTTGCTCAAGCGGCGAGCGATAAAGCAGTAAACATATTGACGGCGGCAAAAGCTGGTGACATTCTACCGCGTATTGCTCAGAGCAAAGATTTCTTTTTGTGTAAGTTTTGTGAGTTTAGGGAGACTTGCTGGAAGTCATAAAAAAAATGTGAGGTGCGCTTGGTCGGCGGCACCTCACATTAAACGAGCAGGACAGGGTAGATAGGGGTAAACTAATGAATGTTTTAAGTTTTGGCAAGTCTTCAAAAGACATTGCAGACCGTATTTCTAGGGATGTTCCTAGAAGCGTGCAGTTGCAAATATTGATAGATACATACCCAGAAGGCGTGGTTCGTGGAAAGGAATTCTTCATAGGATCGTTGCGAGGAGAAGCTGGGAAATCTTTACGAATTAACATTGATCCAAGCAGTCCTTGGTTTCTTAACGGCAAAGACTTTGAGTCAGGTGACGGTGTTGGTGGTATTCTTAAAATTCTGAAAGAAGGAAGGGGTCTGTCCGTACAAGAAGCCGTAGATTTACTTTCAGATTACGTTACACAAGACTACGCTCCACCTCCAGAAAACATTGTTAAGCCGAACAGTTTACCCACACCGGAACAGGACAAAGTTGTGCCTATAGAGCAAAAGGTACAGATCGGCCCGAATACCCCATTTCAAAGCGAATACATATATACTGACAGCAATGGCGTAGTTCTAGTTTCGGTAAGAAAATACTACGAACAGGATACAACTGGAGGAATTGTTAGGGATAGCTCTGGCAAACCTAAGAAACAATTCCGTCAGTTCATGAATGGTAGGCAAGGAATACCAGAGCCAAGGCCATTGTATAATATCCCGAACATTTTAGAAGCTGACAAAGTTATATGGGTTGAAGGCGAAAAATGCGCTGACGCTCTTAATGAGCTAGGATATGTAGCAACATGCACTATTGGCGGTGCAGGGATGCTCTCTGAGAACACAGCTTACAAGTTTGACTTTACTCCGCTATCAGGCAAAGAACTTATACTGTGGCCTGACAATGATGAAGCTGGGAAGAAACTGGCACAAATTGTTGAAGCTCAAGCCAAGCAGGCAGGCGTCAAATCAACTTTGATGTTAAAGATACCATCAACAAAGTCAGATAAATGGGATGCGGCTGACGCTGTAGACGAAGATTTTGACATTGATAAGATGATTAAGTCGAACGAAAACAAAATTAAAAAGCAAATATCTCTGCTAGATGATACGCTTTTGATCGACAAATACTTTGTTGGTAAAGCTCCAGAACAGAAGTTTCTTATTGGCGATACAATACCTCTTGGCGTGCCATGTGTTTTTGCAGCGGCGGGTGATAGTGGTAAAGGCATGATGACACTCGATCTTGCCATGAAGGTAGCATCTGGCGCATCAATGCAAAGCTCGTTCGGTGGTCTAGTTGCAGAGCATGGTGACGTAATCCTAATCACTGCGGAAGATGACAAAGACGAAATGCACAGGCGTATCTCTAGGCTTGATCCTAGTAAATACCGCGAAAGCTATGAGCATAAACTGCGTATTCTACCATTGCCAAACCTCGGCGGTGTATTTCCTATCATGCAGAAATTTGATAACTCGTACTTAATGGGCGAAGAGTTCTCTCGCATATACGATCAGATGCTAGAAATGAACACGTTAAAGCTGATCATAATTGATCCTATGGCATCGTTTGTTCACGCAGATGTAAACGCTGATCCAGCGGCGGGTGCCGCGTTTATGAGCCTACTAGCACAGATGGCAACCGAAACAGGCGCTACTGTCATGGTCAATCACCACATGGCAAAGATTAGAGATAACGATCCCGTCACAACTCCAGAACAGGCGCGTAATCTTATTCGCGGTACATCTGCTATTGTTGATGGCGTGCGCTCTGCGTTTGCCGTCTGGTCTGTAGATGAAGGCACAGGGCGTCAGCGGTGTCGTGATCTGCAATTGGATTACGCAAGGAACGCTGTATTCGATGGTGCGGTTGTTAAATCAAACGGGCCAGCTAATCGTGAGATTAGGCACTTCATTCGTAACCCAGACACAGGATTGTTAGAAGATCGCTCTATGGATATTCGCTCATTACCTATGTCCTCCACAATTCGTGATCGCCTGCAACATATTGCAGTATTTGTGCGTATGCGTGACGACGAATGTCGTGCAGTCGCTCATGGTGGAAGCGATGGATTATACAATGCTGTGAAAGAATCAAACTCTGGTGAGCCATGCGTTATCTATCTCAAGAACGCAGGAAAATCATCAACTATGGGAGACGCAATAACAGAGGCATGTAGACTTGGTTTAATTCGCAAGTACACAATGACCACAGGAGGATCAGAAAGATGGCTCGGAACTATGGACGGGCCATTCTCTCGTGGCGAATACGAGCGTCAAACAGGTAGAGATAACATTTGACACTAAGTGGGAGTATGTGGTAATAATACCATATTAATAGGAGGAATAAAATGGATGATGAATTAACGCCGTTTCAACTGTCACAATTAAAATTTTTAAGACAACAAGTTGATCGCTTTCAAGAAGAGCGTTGGACAAAAGGTAATCCTAGAGCAGAGAATGATTTCTTTGAGGCTCGTCAGGAGCTAACTAATTTTGTTGAAAATTTAAGAGGGGCGGGAAAACTAATATGAATACTCAATATGAAGAAACTTACGCTAAACTTTTTCAAGCACAAATAAAAAAAGACGAGTTGGAAAACGTAAGGTTTCGCGAAATAAACAAAAACAGGTGGGCATTAAATGATTTTAAGAAAAAAGATAAAAAAATTGCCCTAACAAAACAGGCTAAGTTAGTAAACAAAATGTTGCGTAAAGGTTGGACGCAAAATGATATAGCTCAAAGTCTGGGTAAAAGTAAGAATTCTATTATACAGATACAATACTTCTATAATCTGCCAATAAAAGAATGTCTTAATACATAGGTTGCGCTATTTGGCTTGCCATTTGGCCTACCTGTTGTGGCGCATACGGATTAGGAACCCCTTGTGATCCTCCGTATCCCCCGTAACTCTGGTTCGGGCCGTAACCACCATATTGCTGTGGTTGCGGTTGAGCCGCCTGATACGGGTTTTGCTGGTATCCACCACCACTTAATCCATACTGTTGATAAGGCGTTTGCTGTGGCTGTTGACCATAGCCGCCTGCAAATTGCTGTGGCTGCTGCATAGGATTAAAACCACCCATAATTCCATTCGGGCTACCCATGTTATTGATGTTTGGCCCTAAACCCCCTGAAAAGGGAAGTTGGCCCCTTGGCTCCATACCATCAGGACTAGCAGCACCTATGCCCATACCTAACTGTGGTTGTACGTCTGCTTGCCTTATCCGGTCTAAAAAAGGATTAGGTGGCCTTGGTAAATCACGCTCTGGCGGGGCTTGAACTGGAGCCGTAGGACGCTGAGGCTGATTATTTGCCATCTGTCTAGCCATCCTGTTTATTGCTCTGTCACGCTCTAAAGATTGTATATCGGCCTTAACACCAGCGACTTCATCCTTGGCTACAGTTTGGCGATTTAACATACGCTGTAGGTCATTAGCAGACCTTCCGTCTCCGCGAATACCTGTTCTGGAAGAAGGAGTAGGAGGAGGGTTAACCCCCCCAATTCTAGGAATATTAGGGGTACTTCTTCCACCTCCAAAAACTCCGCTTTCTAATAAATCTCTTAATCTCCGTTGAGCATTGGCTTGAGGTTGATCGTTAAGTGAAGGAGTTTTGTATGGCTGAGGTTGTTGCATGGGCTGACCCATAATATTCATGGGCTGTCGCATGGGCTGTTGTGCTGTGCCTTCACGAGGTTGGCCCATAGTTTGTTGCGCAGTCTGCATCATCTCAAAAAGAGGCTGTCGCATGGGCTGTTGCATAGGCTGCTGCATCATTCCCGTAATATCAGAGGCCATAGTAGTGTTGGTAGATGATGCGCGTGGAATCGGTTGACCACCCATCGAAGGAACTACCATTGGTTGTTGCGTAGGTTGTCCCATTGAACCCAGACCTCTAGGTTGTTGCATAGGCTGCTGAAACTCAGTAGTTGAAACTTGTTGAAATCCGGGCGGTGGATTAAAAATTGGCTGTCGTACTGTACTCATGCAAAATCTCCTAAACTCAAACGAAACATATCATGATAACCCGAACAAATCAATTACCTTCTCTGGCTTTGTCAATATGTCTGTCTCCCATGTAAGCGTCAACAACCATCATCATGAAAAACGGCAGATCATTCGGATGCAAACCTAACCCGAACAAAAGTTCAACTACTAAGTTTCGCATCTCAGGCATAGAAAAACTTTCGGGCATCTCTTGCAAGACACCCGAAATAATTACCTCTATTCTTTCTGGACTTAATCGTTCTTTGTTCAAAGCCATTAGCTTAATCCTCCCGTAGTTTCGGCCTAATGCTGACCATCACAGGTTTTGTTCTTTTATAACTGTAAAAGATATGCCGTCCAACACGAACAATTCTGTAGAGCTTCCCACGCCACACGGGCCTAACATTTACCGTATGATAGTGATCTGCATCGGTATAAGGCAAGATGTCAGGGTTATTTATAATCTTAACCGCAAGCGCTTGAGCCTTGGCCCAAGCTATTTCATCTCTAGGTTTCTGGGTTTTGCCCTTGCGATAGAACGAAAACTGACGATCTTGCGTAATAACATTGCACATAGAAGAAGGCCAGCGCGGTGACTCCATGCGATTAACAATCACCTTAGCCACCATCAACTGACCAACATAGGGTTCCCCGCGTGCCTCATGATACAAAGCGAGACTAAGGCACGCCGCTGCTGCTATCACTTTTCAATGTCCAGCTTATACATCCAATTCTGTAGAACCTGATAACTTTTCAAGCCCAACAGATTAGCCGCGTTATTTAGGTTCTTGCTCTTTGCAATAGCCCTGTTGACGTAATCACGCTTAACATCGTTAATGGCAGAATGGACATCGTAATTCTCTTCGTACTGATCCAGAGGCAAATACCCTTGAACCTCGTCCTTTAAGTCCTCTAAGTCGGGCTGTGTCTTTACCTCGCCTAATCGATCAAGCAAGTACCGGAATGTAGGTCGGTCACTTACGCTTCCTGCATCATCACTAACCTTTAGTTTTCCTAAATCCCATTTAGCCATCACCATAGCTCCCCAAATACTTTTGCAAATACCTCGTCTAATAACTTATCCATGTCGCGCTCACTCATCGTCTTCCTCCAATTTACCAGTTCCATTGCACATATCGCAATCTATATCGCGGAAAGAATCAACTTCCACAGTGACTTCTAGTTTGCCGCCCCCCTTACATTCTGGACATTCGCTAGAACGCTCCTGCAAGCCGACAACATAATTTCCTATTTTGCTCATAATAATAAGTCCTTTTCTTTGCTAGGACTAACAGGTAACATTTATTATGTATTGGGTCAATGGGTAAAATAAGAAATGTTACCCTAAGACATCTAGCAAAGAAAAGGAAATATCATGAGTAAAATAGGCAATTATGTTGTCGGCTTGCAGGAGCGTTCTAGCGAATGTCCAGAATGTAAGGGGGGCGGCAAACTAGAAGT
>Ga0070747_1000380_pt1 | contig 22332 bp, 21 predicted proteins | sample VirMetDEL_Mar_31_FD_77321 | JGI IMG/M metagenome (GOLD analysis project Ga0070747, IMG submission 77321) | Aqueous microbial communities from the Delaware River and Bay under freshwater to marine salinity gradient to study organic matter... | ecosystem: Environmental > Aquatic > Marine > Coastal... | reverse complement strand
CAGACCCAGAATTGCATGAACCCAAGGGCGCAGCCGCTGCGACAGCGGGTCAAGTATACGTAGCAGACGGAGCAGGCTCTGGCGCTTTTGCAGACCAAGCTGGCATACCCTCCACAGTGGTAGCCATAGAGACCGTATCAGATTTCCCAACCGCAGTAGCCAACGTAATAACCCTGGCAGCTAGCACAGTTTACCACATTAACACCATCGTTGACATAGGCGCAAATCGCCTCGTGTTCTCCGATGGTAGCATCCTACAGGGCGTACACCGCACAGTGTGCGGCATAACCTCCTCTAACTCAGGAGCCTTGTTCACAGGCACTGGGGTGAACATGAGATTTGAGCGCCTAACCCTGAACGCCGCGAGCAGCTCAAAACTGTTTGCCTTTGACGGCGGCGGCACCAAGGTGTTCAGTGCACGGGACATCCTCTCTGTCACACACACAGGTGAGATAGGGACGATCATAAGTGGACTAAACATCATCATGGACTTCAGCGTGTACTTCGGTGGCACGGATGGCATAACCCTGTCGGGGGCCGACAACGGGCAACTTGTCGTAGACTATGTGTCAATCAGTGGTCAGACGGGCACAGCCCTTGACCTTGACGGCTCCGTGGTAACTGGCGGGGCGATTACCAACAGCAGCCTTGGCGGGACAGGTGGCTCTGACGTATCCTTAGCAGGTGCAGCAAACAGTGCCAACATAGCGTCTGGTGCAAAGATGTATGTAGAGCGGTGTAACTTCACAGCCACTACACCTATCGAGGACATGACAACAGCCGACACGCAGTGGGCCTTTAACAGCTGTGTTGGTATAGGTGACACGACAATTAATGCTCACGCCTACCTGAGCAACAATGCGGTAACCACAGCCATCGCCACCATCAATACCCCCGTTGTTACTGACGGCGGTACTGGGTGGTTAGTAAACCATGATGACCAGTTCACAGTAACCACAGCTGGGCGAATCACATACGATGGTGTTGATGAGATTGAGGCCAACGTAGCCGTCACTGTTAGTGGTACATGTGTCTCTAGCACACACTCTTACAAGTTCTATATAGCCAAGAACGGCACGGTAGATGTGTCCACAGCAGGGACGAGAGAGTTCGCCTCGACAGCAGACGGGGCGCTGACTGTACTCGGTATTGAGACACTGGCTAACGGGGACTACATTGAGCTTTGGGTAGAGTGCACAACGGGCAGTGTCAACTTCGACCTCAAGGACTCTAACCTAGTTATTAGTAAGGTGTGATATGAAGAAGACATTGTTAGAGCTTGTACAGTCCGTCCTTAATGACATGGACGGTGACGAGGTCAATAGCATAGACGATACAGTGGAGAGCACACAGGTTGCCTCCATTGTGAAGGACACGTACTATGCCATGATCGACAGCAAGAACTGGCCTCACCTAAAGCGTATGGTCACGTTCACCAACTCAAACTCCGCCAACCCCACCAAGTCTACAGCGCCTACCGAATTGAAGGAGCTAGTTGAGCTTCGGTACGATGTACGCAAGACTGGAGAGACGCGAAGGAAGTACAAGGTGATGGAGTACCTCCACCCTGATGTCTTCCTCAACAAGACGAACGCACGGAACAGTGACGCAACCAATGTTGATATCATCAGCACGGATGACGGATCTGAGATACTCATACGGAACGATGTGCCACCCCAGTACTGGACGAGCTTCGACGATGAGACTATCTACTTTGATGCGTACGACTCAGCGATAGACAGCTTCATAGCAGCAGGCAAGATGCAGGCACAGGGTTTCGTAAGCCCAGCCTGGACATCCTCTGACAGCTTTGTGCCTGACCTACCGTCTGAGGCTTTCACTCAGCTGCTCGAAGATTCTAAGTCTGCAGCAAGCCTAGCCTTGAAGCAGATGGCTAATGAGAAGGCTGAGCAGAGAGCACAGAAGGCAGGACGCTGGCTGTCACGGAAAGCGTTTGCACTTAATGGTGGCATCCGCTACCGCAACTTTGGGCGTCGTGGAAAGAACAGCTCCGGCTGGACGGGCCACCCCCTAGACAAGGATAATTAATCATGGCCGAAGGCGCAACTATTACATACGGAAAATTCGTACTTAAGAGTGATCCTAAGTTCCCCACCCTGAAGACGATTAACTATGACGGATCGGGTAGTGTAGACGCCTCTCTGAGAGGATTATACACATCCTTCCAAGCAGCGATAGACGCAATAGACTCGTTTACATCAATCAAGAGTAAATCCGATGCCAAAGAAAAGCCAGCCACAAGAAGTAAATCGGTTCGTGAAGGGGCTGATAACGGAAGCGAGTCCGCTCAACTTTCCGGCTGATGCCTCCACAGATGAGGACAACTTCGTCCTCAACATGGATGGCAGCCGTGACCGCAGGTTGGGTCTGGACTTTGAGCTGGGGTACACCTTGTGGGGTTCTCCCTACAACGGCACAGATCTGGAAGGCGCTAAGGTAAACACCTTCACTTGGTCTAACGTAGCCGAAGACGCCAACCTAAGCTTTGCTGTCGTGCAAATAGGCAACGTACTCCACTTCCACGACATGGCGAACGATGTCCTCTCCTCAGCTGTGCAGGGGGAGTTGACCATTGGGTCAGAAAAGACTATTGACTTCTCTTTCGCTGTAGTGGATGGTAAATTGGTGGTGGCCCGCGGCACACAAGACATCACTGTCTGTGAGTACGACGCCGGTCTGGACAACTTCAGCAAGTCCACCCTGCGGGTTAAGGTAAGGGACTTGTTCGGTGTTGAGGACATTGATGCCACTAGCAATAACCTGTTTGAAGACAACAACATCTCACTGCGGCCAACAGCCATCAGCAATGAGCACACGTACAACACACGGAACCAGAGCTGGGGCGTTCCCCGCTTCTGTCGTGATGACGGTAGTAACGAAGACCCCCTGAGTTCCACAGACAACCTAACTGGCAAGTACCCCAGTAATGCTGACATCATGTTTACCTACCTGCGCACTGACCCTAGCGATAGCTTAGGCCGTGTGAGGTTCTTCGCTGCTGACTTCGGAGACAACCCTCCGTACAGCGCACCAGCTCCTCGTGGGTACTTCGTCATTGATGCACTGGACAGGGGTGCTAGCCGAGAGCAAGCCTACGCTGACAACATGTCTAAGTTCAGTGAGCTGAACGTAGATCTGTTCGAGTCTTTACCGGCTGACAGCACCCCCAGTGGTGCAACACAGGTAGCTGAGTACGGCGGACGAGTTTGGTACGCTGGTTTCAGCGGCGCAGTGTCTGACGGCGATAGCCGCAGCCCCTCGCTGTCTAACTATGTTATGTTCAGCCAGCTTGTGGAATCTAGTGACGATATCGGTAAGTGCTACCAAGCTGGTGACCCCACCAGTGACTCAGAGTCTGACTTGGTTGCCACTGATGGTGGCTTCATACGTATCTCTGGTGTTGGCACTATCACCAAGCTTATCAACGTAGGCTCAGTGCTGTTCATCATAGCCAACAACGGTGTGTGGATAGTTATGGGTGGTGCTGACGAAGGTTTCTCAGCAGACAACTATATTGTCAAGAAGATCTCTGAACACACTAACATCTTTCGCGACACAGTGGTTGAGGTTGAAGACAGCTTGGTCTACTGGACAGAGGATGGGATTTATCGAGTAGCTCCTGACCCCTCGTCAGGCTCGTGGAAGGCAGAGAACCTAACACAGCAGACTATACAGACCTTCTATGACGAAATCTCACTGTCATCCAAGGAGCAAGCCAAGGGGGTATTCGATGAGGTAACTCGTAAGATACGTTGGCTGTACTTGGGCAACACCCTGGTTGGCGCACAGTATCATACTAGGGAGTTAGTCTTAGACGTTAACCTTGGTGCCTTTTCTCCGGCAACCATTCAGATAGGGACGTTCTACACACCACAGGCTGTGGCGTACGTTAGGACTAAACCCTTCAGTACATCTACGGTCATTACCCCCGTCACCGCGGACGGTGTACAAGTGCTGGCTGATGGCGTAGAGCTTACTTTAGAGGAGACTAGCAGAGCAGAGGGTTCACGAACTCTTAAGTACCTGACTCTGTACGAGACAGGGCCAAGCGACACAGTCGGCTATACCTTCTCGCACTACTATGATGACAACTTTGTAGACTGGGCGCAGGCTAATGCCATAACCCAGGTAACGAATGCCTATGACACATACCTAGATAGCATTGACCCGATCCTCTGGGTACAAGGGTACGCTGGCATTGTGAACAGTGCACCACGAACTGGTGCGGTAGCTTTCGCAGGCTTACTTACACAGTATGCTGGCTCTGCAGTCCCTGACTTCTTCTATGAGGATGGGGGTGCAACAGGTGCTGGTGGGTGGGTTAGCGGTAGTGGCTGGACTGGTACTGGTGACCTCCCATACCTGTTGAGCATAGACCCGAATGACTACAGTTTGACTGGGGTAACAGATCCTGCTAAGTATATCCTTGCTGATGACGAGTGGCGGTGGGCTGGGCATAGTAGTTCCTCAGCACAGCCACAAACTCTCAACTCACCAGACACACCTTACAGGGCAGGGTGGACGCTGAAGTATAACTTCTCTGTCATATCTTCCAACAGGTATTTCACAACCTTGTTGAACAACAAGTCTATAACATTCTGGGATGAGAACACATCTGGTCAGACTACGATAGACTCTCTTACCACAAACCTTAATGACACGGTTGGTGGCCTGCCAGTTAGCACCGCTGGTTATCACACGATAGCTGGCACCGCTTCTGAGTTTGACTTCGTCGTGACATCATCATACGGTTGGTCTGCCACAGACGGCATACCAATTGTGACAAGGTGGCAGGTGGGTATTCGTGGTCACCAACAGGGTTGTTGGTCTTGGACAGGAGACACTTGGACAGCATCAACAAGCGGTACGCTGGAAGGCTCAGACTACAGCTTTGGTGTTATTCTTGAGGATGCCTACCCCACTTGGGGTGACGATGCGAACATGGCTGTGGACGGTGAGCAGCACATCTATAAGTGGGAGACTAGCAGTACATCTAGCAGCTTCTTAATAGAGTATACAGCCACAGCACTTCGAGTCAACCATGGCTCTTCCTCTGTGGACTTTGACAGAATAGATGGCAACTTGGTCATAACTTATGACGCCACAACCGAGGTCATAAGCCTGTACAAAGATGGTGCGCTGTACGCAACAGACACGATAGTGCCTTTGCCCAGTGCGGGAACTTACAGTCGGGAGCTGATAGGAAACGGTGTGTCTAACCCCGTCAACCGTCGCCCACTATCTGGAAGATTCCAGCACATGTGGATGACTGACATAGCTGTGTCACCAGAGAACATTGGGCTGCTGTATGACAGCATACCAGTGGCCGCTGGTACTGGCGGTGTTGATGCCAAAGCCTACATGGCTACTGGGGCAGTTACAGCAGGGGACAGCTCAAGGGATAAGCAAGCTCCGTTCCTGACCTGGCACATGCGACAGACTGAGACCACCCTTGGTGCTGACTACGAGCTTGAGAATCCCTCAGGCTGCAAGGTACAGACCCGATGGGGTTTCACCAACAGCTCTTCCTCCAACAAGTGGGGCACACCATTCCAAGCCTATAGACTCCGGCGTCATTACATCCCCTCAGCAGTTGGGGCAGACTATGACAGTGGGTATGAGATCATCTCGACACGCAACAAGGTACGAGGAAGCGGAAACGCCCTTGCTATCTATGCGGAGACAGAGGCTGGTAAGGACTGTCGTATCTTGGGGTGGAACCTTTCACTCACAGGGAATGGTTATGTTTAAACTTTGGATAGAGCCTATCAACGACAAGGAGGTCATGGTACACTGTGATGTGTGGGCATGGGACATCAGTATAGCCCGTAGGCTCGACCAAGAAGTAGATAAGATGTTTGAAGAACTACGTGATCGGGGCGTTGAACGCCTCGTGACCGTGTCACCCAACCCTCGCTTCTGCCGCTACCTAGCGGGTGAGAAGATAGGTGAGGAGTTAATTGATGGTGAAGTATATGGAGTATTCCTATGGGAATTAGCGTAGCAGCCTTGGCACTACTGGCAGTGAGCACTGCGGGCCAGGCATACATGGCGAACGAGAGTGCTGAAGAGCAACAGGATATCGCAGACGCTCAGAACGCAGAGCGTAGAACTGCACAGATACAGAAGAGGCGGCAAGCCTTTAGGCAACGTCGGATAGCCGCGGCACAGATAGCACAGTCTGGTGAGAACACTGGTACTGGTGGTAGCTCAGGTGAGGCCAGCTCAATAGGTACGCTTGGAGTCAACGCTGCCAATGAGAAGTCTGCAGAGATCAGCTCTGATGCTGTCAGCAGACAGATCGGAAACTCTCAGTCCAACATAGCACGTAACAACAACATAAGCTCTATCTTTCAAGCGGTGGGTAGTGCAGCTTCAATCTTTAACTCCCCTGCAGGTGCAGGCACTGTGCCTGATGTTAACACCACTAACCATACGAAACTATAAGGAAGCGGCATGGACACCTTGGATGACTTACAAGGCACAGCAATCGGAATGGATGACCTTCGTCAGGCCACGCCGGAGCCTGTGCAAACGACTCCACTCTCCAACCAGAACAAGGCAGCTCACGTTGCTATGCTGGGCGGAGAAGATGTAGCAGAGGCCTACGAGGCTTCCGTTGGCGGCTTGGACAGCGACGACCCTCAGTACTCGGAGTCCGTTCTTAGCGGAGCCAGAGAGGAGAGCCGGACAGCTTCCAACGAAGCTCTGATACAGACTATGGCTGACCCTCAGGTGGGGCAGGGCGATAAGTCTTTCGCACTAAACGCTAACTTCATCTTGAACCAAGCAGACACAGACTTCAAAGCTCTGCTCAAGGAGGAGATGATCGTGTCACCCTCAGACAACGAGAGTGACTATCAGTCCAAGGTACGCCTGACCCACGCTGGTCGGATGGGTGAGGAGGCTGCTGTGCAGTCAACCATCAGCCAGATGGTGATGACTGAGGTAGCTAAGCAGGATGACTTTGAGTACTCTCAAGGTGTCTGGGACATATTCTCTTTGTATATGGTTCCCTTAGCAGAGACTACCTTAGTTAATGAAATACAGAACAAAGTAAACAAGAATGAGATGACACCTGCAGCTGCAGTAAGCACCCTGTGGGAGGACATCTTAAGTGGCAAGGGTGTAGCTAGAGATTCCCTGATGGGTAATGTCAAGCGTGACCTGGCCGAGGTTGTAGCCGCAATACCACCTGAGCAGCGGATAGACTTTGCCCGTGACCTGATTGGCATTGTCTCTACGGAGTCTTCAGCAATGTTGTCAGGCGACAACCAGTTTGCTGAGTACAACCTGCTGAAGGATGTGGTTGAGCGTGGTTACATTGACGACACACAGGCATTCTTCGATAACGCTGCCTCAGTGCTGGACATAATCCCCCTGCTGGGTGGCATAGCTGGTGAGGCTGGGCGTTTCGCTACCCGCTTCATCAAGCCTGCCCCCAACCCCAGCTCAGTCATTGCCACTATGAGCAACTCCAACCCTGGCCGCTACCGTAAGGTGATCGAGGCTATAGAGATGGATGAGACTGGTGAAGCAGCCCGTCTGCTGGCTGGTACTACCAGAGAGGCCGCTATTGTGGACGACATAGCCCCTGAGATAGGTACTCAGGTTGGCCGACAGCTGTTACCACCCCCTCCAAGCAAGGGAGTGAGCGTCCCGCCTAATGCAAAGGGCAGTAAGGAGATGATATCCGCTCCAATCAAGCCTAAAGTACCACCTCTCAAGCCATCTGAGGCGCGGGCCATCAATGGCAACCAAGAAATGGTGGAGAGAGCGCACATCAGCGGTGGAAACCAGTACACCATAGCTGAAAAGGACGCTGCCGCGGCTATGATCGTCAATAAGTTCCGTGATGTCACCGATATCCGCATCTTGAGCAACTCATCCACTATCGGAAGGCGTATGGGGGACGACAGAGTCCACATTACAGCCGTATATGGCCGACGGGACGGTGGTTTCCTCACTGCAGCTGACGCAACAGAGCAAGTTCTGTTCAATCTGCGTACGCTGGGTGTCCGAGACCAAGACTTTGACATCATGGTACGTGGCCCAGAGGGTTACACCCCTGCGGCAGACAAGTTCGACGCTGTCACTCAAGGTGACTTCGTTGCTGCCTTGGATTACAAGTACAAGATAGCCCCCAACGATATAGCTACGTATGCTCACTTCGATGTGAAGTATAACCTCTTTGACCGCTTCATGCCTAAGGCTTCCCTAGGTGGCGCTAGGCTGCAACGGAATGTACTTGACCCAGCATCCATGTTAGACCCTAGAATGGTTCAGTCGGCCTCTGTGGCCGTTGACAGGGCTGCTGGTATACAAGATGGGTTCATGCAGCTAGCTTCGGAGTTTGCCGGACGCTACAAGTCAGCAAGCCCTCTCCAGAAGGAGATGATAACTGAGTACATCCATGAAGCTAACCGAGAGGGTCTTAAGTTAAACACTAACTACCTGTCTGCTAATGGGTATGACCGAAACTCAATACAAGCTCTTCAGAAGTTCCGAGAGTACTGGGACACAGCATACCTCCTAGAGAACATGGATCTTATCAGGAGCTTAGATGCTAATGGGTACATGGTACTCACTGATGGGGTAAATGGTAGTAGGCTCTATGCTAAACCATTAGAGAAAGGTATATATAATAATAACAGAGTATATAACCCAGTAACAGATGAGGTAACCCGCCTGAGCAAGAACGAGCTTAACGCCTTGTATGAGAGTGGTGGTACTGTGGCTCGGTTGCGTGCTGGCATCGACGACGGTGGTGAGATCATAGAGTACATAATGTCCTCGAACACCAAGTCTGATTACTTCCGCAAGCTTAGCTCACTTGACCATGTCCTGTCCTATCGTGAAGGATACTACACTGTAACCTATAAGAACCCAGTGTTTGTTACACGTAACGTCACGGATACTAAGGGCAACTTCCTGTACAACAAGGCAGTGGCTGTAGCCAAGGATCAGAAGACCGCTCGGCGTATGCTGGAGAAGCTGGCTCGTGAAGATGGTATCACATCTGAAGATGGTGTAGCCTCTTGGGGTGGTGTTCGTGGCGACAAGAAAGAGATTGACATAGGGAGTGATGACTACTGGGATCTGCATCAGGCCAATGGCCGGATTGCAACTAGGTTCCGTGGCAAACGCCTTGAGGATGCTGATGCAACCTCTAACGTCAACGCCTTGGATGCCCACGTAGAAGACCCCGCCCAATCCATGCAGCGTGCAGCACGATCCCTCTCTGAGCGGATAGCTATGCGTGACTGGCTTGAGGGTATGAAGGCCCGCTTCAATGCGCAGTATGGGCACCTCACACCTAAGGTAAATGGTGAGGTTAGCTTCCCCAACAAGTGGACAGAGATAACCAAAGAGGGTAAGCACGGAGACAAGGAGCTAGGTGATGCAAGGACTACTTTCGAGTATATCCAATACATGCAGAATGGCTATAACAACTCCTTGGACGATGCTTCTAAGTCCTTGTTCCGAGGTATGGCTAACGCCTTTGGCGAATCAAGTCTGCCGCTAGCTGACGATGCTGAACGCATGATGAGCCACCTGTCTGAAGTAAGTCCGACAGGGTTGCTCAAGAACAGCAGCTTCCACGCTTACTTAGCCCTTAACCCTCTGCGTCAGCTCCTGATACAGAGCCACCAAGGTCTGCAGCTCTTAGCCATAGCACCTAAGTTTGTTATGACACAACTGCCGAAGCAGATGGCTTCAGTGGTTCTGTACAAGAGCTTATACCAACCCTACCTTAAGGGTGGTAAGAGTGCTGGTGGGATGGCGGAAGCACGCAAGTTGGTCGAGGAGGCCATGGGCCAGGACTTGGCAGTGACTGCAGCACTAGTAGATCTGGTAGATCGTAGTGGTGTGTGGCAGGCTGTTGACAAGACCAACCTACTCCAAGGTGACTTGACCTACCTAGCTGAGTCCATGATGGGTTCTCACAATGCGGGTTTAAGCGCAATGGGTAAGGTGACCTCTGGCATACGTAAGGCTGGCTTTGATGCTGGTGAGCGTATGAACTTGCTGTCAGCTTTCTTGACGTTCTACAACATGGAGCAGAAGGCGTTGGCAGCGGCTGGGAAAGGGGGCAAGACCTTCGATCAGGAGATCGTGGACTCTGCCTTGGGCGCTGCTAGGAACTTCACCTACTCTATGAACAAAGCAGGAGACATGCCCTACAACCAGAACATGCTTGGGATGGTAATGCAGTACCAGCAGGTTCCACACAAGTTCGCCACAACAGCTACCACTAACCGTGGCCTTAGTAAGACTCAGAAGCTCAAGCTGGCTGCCTTTAACACATTAGCCTATGGCGTACCAACAGCCGCAGCTGGTGTTGTCGTAGACGCCTTCTTGCAATCTATTGCTCGTGAGGAGGACGAAGATCTGAGGCGTCTGCTGATGGATGGCACTGAGGCGTACATGCTGAACAGGGGCTTGCAGGTGTTTGATGAGGAGGGTGGGCCAGTCAGTCGAGTAGACTGGGGTGGCTTAGCTCCCTTCGACATGTACGCATCTTTGAGCTTTCTCGACACAATGCTCAACGAAGGTACGTACAACGTCATAGCAGCCAGCCCTGGTGGTCAGCTCTTCTTCGGAAAGAACCCACGTATCACTGATGCTTTTAAGAAGAGCTTGAGTGTAGTGGCGGACATCTGGACTGGCAGTGCAGAGCCGAAGGATGTGATGCAGGCTATGGATGCCTGGCTGAGTATAAGCTCTGGATATAGCAACACCATGCGTGCGTACGCAGCCAAGAAGAAGGGCGTCTTGATGAACAGCAGCTCAACCTACATCATGGATGATGATGTGACATCCGCGGAAGCCTTCGCAGTTGCGTTGGGTTTCTCCACAGCTACCTCCTCCTCAAACTTCCTAGTCCAGAAACAGATACATGAGATACGGAAGGACTTGGAGGCTGACGCTAAGGTGACACACAACGAGCTTGTCAAGGTACTTAGGGACGATGGTATTAGCCTAGTCGATAAGGAGTTTGTATACAACTACTTGTCAGTGGTACAGTCTTACTTGCCAGAAGAGCATAAGAACTTCTATCTGCAGGAGATGCTCAAGAACATGAGCAGGAGTGTTAAGTCTGGGGATGGTATAGTCTATCTCAAGATGCTAGAGGCATTCGGCTCAGCTGGTGAGGATGACTTCCGAAGGTTGATCAACCAGACCAACCTATCTGACAGCCATAAGCAACGCCTTAGAGGCATGCTAGAAGAACCTACATTTGAGGAAGACGATGACTGATTTTACTAAAACAGCACCAACAGAGCAGTCCCCAGTTAGTGGCTCCTCAGGCGTAGCTGACCCTGCTGGAAACAGTGGGGTTGGGGCTGCCTTGGCTAACGGTATAGCCGATGTAGCCACCATCTTCACAGCGAACCGGAGAGCCACTGCAGCTAGCAGCTCAGCTACCCAGTTCAACAACAAGGTGGTTGGTCACTATCTAAGTAAACAACAACAGCTAGCAGATATGGTCGAGCAAGACCCTAGCCGCTTGTCGGAGGCTCAAGCTCTGTCTCGCACCATCTACCGCGAGTACTCAGCTAGTAACCCTACGGCCAGTGCTGCGCTAGCTACCGCTCATAAGTCCTACGTCGAGCCATCTGGTCTGGGGCCGTTGGTTAAAGACGTAGGCAAAACACAACGCGCTCAAGAGAAGAAGAGGCAAGAGGCTTTCGATGAAGGCTTCGCCAGTCCCTTCGACCCACCTGAGAAGGTTGATGCTGACATACAGCGTATGATACATGTTGAGGGCATGGAGGCTGAGCTGAACTCAGGTCGTGTCAAAGACAGGCTTGAAGCCAGGCAGACAGTGAGTCGTATAGCCAAGGGCCGTACCCAGATGTACGTCCAGTCTTATCAGACGATTTCTGACAACCCTGACATGACCCCAGAGCAGAAGGTCAGTGCTATTATGCAGACCTCTGAGAAGCACATAGCGGGTATTCAGTCTATACCCTTGGCGAGTGAAGACCAGCCCTTAGCTACAGCCACTATCAATGCCCTTACTAGTATGAGGCAGATACAAGTGGATACCCTACAGGGTAAGTACACCACTGAGACTGCTTCAGCTCTTATGAAGGAGATGCAAATTAAGATGACATGGGCTTTTGCTCAGGAAAGCCCTGAGGCTCAAGCTATACTGATAGCTGGTGAGCTTAAGTTCAGAAACCCTGCAGCTGCCGCTACAGTTGACATGTCTCTAGCTTTGTCTGACTTTGTAGCAGCTGGGTTGAGTGAATCACAAGGTGGGTCAGAGCGCCCTGACACTAACATAGGTGCTTTGGATAATGCCTTGTTTGTCAATGGGTTAAAGACTCAAGTACTTACCCCGAGCATAGCAGACTGGCGCACAGGTAACCTGAGTGAGAAGGGTGAGGCTGACTTGAATGGTGTCATGAACAAGATGCTAAGAGGGGCTGGCTCATACGCAATGACTCGGTCTAACCCAAAAGAGAACGCAAGGGCTATGTCCTTCTTCTCTGACCCCAAGGTAGGTGAGTATATCGTTGCCCACCCTGAGGAGCTGGGGGAGATGCGTCAACGCGCCTCTGAGATGCTTGGTGGCACCTACCGCGGCCAGCTGATGAAGGTCTTAGAGAACGAAGTAGACAATACCGAGCGTGTCTCCTTGGAGTGGCGTGGTGGTAGAGCTGTCTTTATCGGAGAGGACTCACTGTTGGGCGTGGTAGGACTCCGCAAGGATGCCTCGGACTTAAACAAGACTGCGTCCAAGACTCTGACTGAGTATGTCAAGGCTGCTGCCCACCTAGAGGGCACAACAGACTACAACAAGTGGTTCAATGACAACATGGCTACGTTCGTACCCAACCAAGTTGCAGAAGAGCAGGGTGACGGTGCGCCAGTACGTGGTATGGTGGTTAATTCCGAGGATGGAACCCCTTTCGTGTACCTTGGCGGTGACCCTAACAACAAAGAAAGCTGGGCGGAGGCTAGGTAATGAGAAAACCGTGGGAAATGCCTTGGGACTTCGTGTCCAATACGGTGGATGAGGTCACTGCAGAGCGGGAAGCCTTGGTCGCTGAGAGCGAGGCTACCCTAGCAGAGGGGGATGGAGCATCTGAAGAACTCAGACAGGAGGGGATAGCTATGATGGCAGACTTGCCGGTTATGTCTAGCGCCCCTCCTACTGAGACCCTCGTGACAGCCCCTGTACAGCCCTCTGCGGCAGGTTTGGCTAAGGGTATGCTACCATGGGAGATGGACTGGGGCGGCCCGTCAGTGGACAGTACGGAGCTACCAGCCAGTGATTCAGCTCTTGTTGAGCAGAAAGTGGCAGTTGACGACCCTAAGTGGACTCCTGATATGGAGCCTGAGACCAAGCAGATCCTCTCTGACGAGGGTACACGCAAGGTGGGTGGTAAGCATGTCTCCTACCTAGACACAGCTACCCCACCAGTGCTGACAGGCGGGCACGGGCATGCCATGACTGCCGCGGAGCGCAAGAAGTACCCAGAGGGGTCGGTCATACCAGAGAAAGTGGTCGAAGAGTGGTGGCAAGAGGATGCTAAGTCCCATATTAAGGACGCCGACAGGCTCATAGGGGACACTAAGCTGCCGTCTGAGGCTAGAGACATCATAATCAACATGGTGTTTAACCTCGGAGCCACAAGGGCGGGACGAAAGAAGGGAGTAGGTTTCGCTAAGATGTGGGAAGCCTTGGATAAAGGTGACTTTGATGAAGCAGCGAACCAAATGGTTGACAGCGATTGGTACTCTCAGGTGGGTGCTCGTAGCAAGCGTCTTGTTAAGCGGATGCGGAACCTTGGCAACAAGCTTGGCGGGTAGTCTAGTGGGGGGAGGGGGTGGCCCCTCTCTTGAGGTCAGCCCAGACATCGACAATGCTGATGGTGATATAAACAACACAGTCGAGACTAACGTAGGCTCAGACACAAACAATCAGAGTGGTGAGGTGATCAACAACCTGAACCGCATGCCTTGGTGGCAGCTGGGCTTGATCTGCCTGCTAGCTGGGTGGGCTATACCAGACCCTGGCAAGATGTTTATTGGGCTGGCAACGGGGACTCGCAGGTTCTTCACGATACTAATCAGGGGTAAGGGGTAATGGACATAACACTAGAAAGTAATGCGTGGGAGGTGTTTCAGCTGGCATACGGTACGTGTGCAGAGCTGGGCATAGCCCCCGAAGACCCTGCGGAGTGCCGTAACTGTGATGATACGCTTCAGTGGTTCAACCCAGCTAGGCGTCGATCAGCTACCCTCAAGACCTACTGGGATCAGTGTGGTAATCGAGAGAAGCTAGCCACCTTAGGTGTATTCCTTCTGGCTGTGCCGAGGGTAAGGGCGCTGTACCCCAGAGACCTGCTGCTGTACTTATTGGAGCAGACCCTTGAGCATGAGGTTCACGCTGACACGCTTCTTGGTGTATTTGAGGAGGGGGACTTACCCGCTAACCTGTACACTAAGGCAAAGGACAAGATCAAAGATAATCCAGGGCGGGCCTTAGGCAGAAGCCCTGACAGGAAGCAGGGGAAGGTCATGTCCCACCCTGGTGTTGTCAATTTTGGTGGAGGTAAGATATAGTGGCTTCTTATTGGACAAGGTATCTTATACCTACTATAACCACAGTCAGCGGAAGCTTCGTAGGCACAGAGTTCATTAACACTAGAGACGATATGGCTGGAACGCCATTCCCCGTGCCGACGGTGGCAGATGATGGGTACGGAGTCTCCGCACTTGTTAGTAAAAACCCACCTGATGTCATAAACCTGATGGTTAATGCAGATGATGAGTTCCCAGTTGAGACCACCGCCATAACTGGTGTGCGTGTCAAGACGCAGCTGGGCCTTCTAAAGACGGAGGAGAAGACTGGCACTGTTATCATAAACCTAGAGAATCAGTCGTACCAGAACGACTGGGGTACACTCAACATAGCTATCGGCAATGACAATAGCATACCGTTTGCGGACGGGGGTTCCGACATAGTAGAGATTGAGCAGCAGTTCTTCACCTCTAACCCAACACGAGATGTTCTTGACTACCGGACTAACCAAAACTTCCAGATGGGCTTTGCCGTACTCAGTTCTAATCACATTGTAGTTATTCCTAGGGTGGAGATCAGCTATCAGTACGCCATAGGTGGTATCACCAGCAGGCAGGGGACGGAGTTCTTCCGAGAACAGGCAATTAGAGCAGCTCTCAATGAGTATTCCCCTAAGAGGAGTTTGAACGAGTTAAAGAGGAGGTACTATCTTGCGGACATTGCCATAAGAGGTGCAACGACCCCAGGCCCAAACATGACCTTGCCCGAGGCGGAGAGGCTTTGGGCAATAGACCGACTTTTGTTGCCACTGAATACGACGAAGACGACAAGGGAGATTCTTTTTCAGCTTTACTACACCTTCTCGCCAGCTATTACAACTGATAGCTTCGAGGTAGCTGAACACCTATACTGGAAAAAACGGGGGACGACAGGCTAATGGCTAAAGCACTAACAGAAGCAAAGTATGAGTATCTGGCGGCCACGTTAGATGATGTCAGAACCTATGATAACATAGGTTGGTTGGAGTTGAGGTGGCTGAGGGAGGTACTGGGGGCTACTAAGAACACTATAGAGGAGTGCTACCTAGAGTTGGGCACAGCGACGAACGTCCCTGAGTGTATGTTGCAGGTGTGGGTAGGCGAGGGCGCTACGGGGGACAACTTCCCTGAGATAGCGTACAGTCTGTTCAACCAACCACCACCCCCACCCCTCCCAACAGGCGGAGATGGCCTAGCTTGGGAGACCACTGTCTACGGAACCGCTATGGCCCTGTCGGAAGGGAACACAGTGGCTACATGGAACGGTGGCAATTGGGAGAAGCGTTATGGTGACACGGGATCTACCCACGCCACAGGAAAGTGGGTGTATGAGGTGACGTACAACCAAGACAGGGTGCACAACACCAACGATATGCGTTTTGGCATCTCACGGACTAGGTTGACTACTCAGGTATATGGGCAGACAACATCTAGCTTCGCCTACTTAGGTGATGGCAGGTTCTATAACAACAACGTAGCTACAGCTGTAGACGCTGATATGATATCAGGTGTAACAGGCGATACTGTGATGATTGTTGCTGATCTGGACAACCTCACCTTTGGTGTGATACCTAGCAGTACAGGAGTATACACCGTGTACGCGGGGGCACTGCCAGCTTCTAAGATCTGGTTCACAGGAATGGGTATGAACGGGGGTGGTCAGTGTACAACTAACTGGGGCGCTGCTAATTTTGTTAACACAAAGCCAGCAGGCTTTTCAGCATGGGATGGTGGTACAGCATGACGGTCAGAGATTACTTGGATAAGAAGTCAACTATATGGGAGTCTCTGGAGATAGCCTTGGGTGTTGTCGGGGCATTTGTCATGGTGGCTGTATTCATAGCGGGGTTGGCTTTCGGGGTTAACTCTAATGCGGATGATATAGCTATGTTGAAGGAGGACGACAAAAGTATAGTGAAAGAGCTACATGCCCTTGCACTTATCGTTGCCCACCTTGAGGAAAGGACTAGAACTGAAGACTGAAACGAAGAAACCCCCACTGGATCGCTCCAATGGGGGTTTTTTATTGCCTGCTATAAGTAGGTTTGTGTCATAGGCCAGTTATCTCCTTTATCTTACCAACTGCATTAAGTGGGTCGCCCTCCTTAAGATGCACCTGGTGTGTGTCAGCCTCAAAACCTTGTATGTAGTCACGGGAGTCGCCCTCAAAGGTGTAACCTGGGCGGATAAGGTGGATTATGAATAACTTTTCACAGTTGTCCTTTATCACCTGAGTCTCGTCAGGAAAACCCCCGTCGCTGTACACAATATCCAACACACCCCCCTCCTTAGCAAGTTGGACTGCAGCGTGGCCGAAGTAATCCGCACCGAACAGTGGCTTGTACACACGTTCACTGACGAATATCAGGGCCTCTCGTGGAGACATCATCACTGCCCAGTTGCCGTTCTCTCCTCCCCAACTGCCGCCCAACTGAAGTACCAACGCATCCCAAGGCAACTCTTTCTGCTCCCTGTCTGTAGCCCGCATTGTAAAGTCCCGCAGTGGGACATCGAAGTACTTAGCAGTTGCCTCGTAGAGGGATGACTTGAACATGTCCACCTCCAGCAAAGTCATCCTGCTAAGATGCTCAGCTATAGTGTCCTTGCCTACACCAGGCGGGCCATTAAGTATAACCACCGTGCCCAGTGTCTTCTCGCGCTCCAAGGAACGCAACACTCTCTCTTCATAAAATCTATTAGTCATATGTTATCCTCATTGCACACTCTGCACCGCCAGTACTTTGGGTACCGTGAGCTTATTTGAACCTTGTCATGGAAACCAAGCCAGCAACAGATCCTATCCCACCTATTTATATTCCGCATATACCACCACCTCCACAGGCTGCATCACTATTCTCTTCATACACCATACCCTTGTGCTTCTTAGCTTCCTTGTAGGTACAGGTTGTCAGCGGCTGACCACCTCTTGCCCCATCAGGGTACACTGTGAAGCCCCGTAAGCGGGGTGCATACTTAGCTAGGACTTCAGCGAAGGGTTTCACTGTGTCCTCGTTGTTGTGCTCTGTGCCGTATGATGGCATGTTGATCGTAGAGCTGATCGCCATGTCCACATAGTCCTGCACATCTGCTTGGAATGACAGCCTACGCTCGAAGTCGTTGACTAGTGACAGGCTGGTCTCGATCTTGTTGGGATCAAGGTCATACTTGGTCACCAGCTCCTCGGCTGTGCTGTCCACTACGTATTCGTACTTCCAGTTGCCAGCCCCAACAAGGTACCTACGCTTATAAGCAACAGCAAACAAAGGCTCAATACCAGTAGTGGTGCCAGCCAATATCCCAATCGTTCCTGTGGGTGCGATGGCACGATAAGCAACAGGGCGGCTAATGCTAAGCCTATCACACATACTATTTGCAGCACGTTCACTCTCCTCTCTATAAACTTCCAGCCATTGACGTAGCTCTGGGTTCATACCGTAGGTATAGCCACGTTGAAGTAGCCACTCGTGTATCCCCATCAAGCCGAGACCTAGTCGTCGGTTTTTCTTTCGGACTTGGTAGACTTTGTCATATGGAAGGTCAGCAGTAATGGTGCCACACACAAGGAAGCCAGAAGCAAGGCGAACAACCTCCCTAAACTCGTCAAGGGTAGCGATTGCACCCATATTAACGCTACCAAGATTACAAACATCACTGTCATCAGCAGAAGTAACCTCAGTACAAGCGTTTCGCAACGTCTCATCTTCCTTATCTCCGAAGTTGAAGCTGAACCCTGGCTCACCTGTGCGCAGTGCTTGCTTACAGTTGTCAACGAAGGTCTGAGGAAGCAGGCCATTCTGCACCTGATCCAAGAACTTGTTGTCGTAGTTTAGTGAGATGTTAGTCATGTCCAGCGGGGCAGGGTAGTTGAAGTTATCCATCTTGGCATCAGCTACGCTGTACCCTTTGTGGATCTCTTGGTCGTGCCAGTTCTTCATGGTAAGAAACTCACCTGCATCACCGTGCATCCAGTTGAGGGAGGCGTATATGGCTGAGCGGCGGCTGCCACCCTGCATTACGTTACGTCCTACCTCATTTTGCGAGTTCATTAGAGGAATAGGGCCAGAAGCAATTCCCCCAGTCCTTCCAAGAGGGGCACCAGAAGGCCGAAAGACTGAATAGTCAGCGCCAATACCACCCCCAGACATGAGGCAATCACTACCCCTTTTAAGTAAGTTCCCCCACTCTTCACGAGTATCCTCCTCTCCCTTTAGCAAGTAGCAGTTGTTGTAGAAGCTGGCTAATCTGCCAGCATAGTAGATGTAACGCCCACCTGGCATGAACATGAAGGCTTTCATATACCCAGCCAACTGCTCCATCATGTCAGGTGGCATGAGGTTCTGTGTGACATCTCCAACTATGTCATCACACTTCTCAGCCCAAGTCTGATCTGGAAACAACGCATACTTCTGCTTGAATATGGTTGCCCCGAAGTCATTTCTAAATTCACTCAAGTCTTAGCTCCTATCAGTTTCTCTATTCTCATTGATACCGCAGCCCCAAAGACGGAGCCACAAACAGTGCCAATTGTGTACGGTACGATTAGTATTATGTCAAGGTCTGCTACCACTAGCTGGTGCATGGTGAGGAACCACAGCATGTTGCTGAATACTGAACACGTTGCGTGGTACGCAACATTATCCCTGTTCCTCGCTCTTGATACCATTGTAAAGCTGACGTTCTGCACAAACGCCAGCAGGGTTACGAGCACTGCTGCTGTTAGCACGACAACCTACCCAGCACTGCCACAACCCCGACACATGTTGCCGTTGCTATAGCAACGCACGCCGCTATACTTAAGATCTCTTCCCAAGTCATTCTGCTTCTCCTAAGTCCATGTACTCGACGTAAGGTGAGCCATCAATCACCACACCGCAGGCTATGATGGGTTTCTGAAGGAAGTGCTTGCCGTATGCGAAGGCCATCAACGAGTTGTCAATGCCACACCCTACTGCCATTCCCCACACCAACCGATGCTCACTCGCAGAAGCCGAGATGCCAGCGTTACCGTGGCAATGTCCGCTAACTGTGCGGCACATACGTTTGTTGGCGTCATTACGGAACCCGTTCACCCCGTTGGCTGTGTAGCCGTGGTGGTACAGCACCCCGTCAATCATCACAGTGTCCTGAATGTCCCATCCCTCAGGCATATTGTACACTTCCTTCAATGGACGCATCCAAGTCTGATGATCCATCCCCAGCTTGGTAAGCTGTCGCTGTGGTATCAGGTCATGGTTGCCGTTGATCACAGTAAGCTCAGGGAATGTCTCATACCATGGCTTAAGCTGCTCAACTGCGTCAAGGTGCTCACCATACGCCCCTTGTAGGGACGGCTCACTGTCGTGGAAGCTCAGTGCATGGTGATCTATGAGGTCTCCGATATGGATGACCCTCTCCACATCCCACTGATCGAAGGTCTCCTTACAGAACTCTCGGTAACCCTCCAAACAGTAGGGGATGTGCGTATCCCCTATGATTCCTACTCTCATTGTGTCCCTCCTGCTTGTGATGAACGGGACACTGCAGCGTTAACTCGCTCGTACCCCCGCTCCTTGATGTCAGCGAACATATCCCACATATCTTGCTTGCCCTCTTGGTCAATGGAGTTAACATATCTCTTAGCTGACGACATGCCCTCATCACCAATGGTGTTGAAGAAGATGGAACAACGGTTCCAGGCACGTAAGGTGGGGTTCTTGACGTTGTTAAAGTTAGGCTTAGTCTTTTTGCTCAAGGTCTTTCTCCTGTCTGCGTCGCAGGGTTGCGACATCACGTTCTTCCTTTGATTTTATATCGTGGCACTGCTTGCATAGAACCTGTAGGTTATCTACCTCACAGTAGAGGTTCTCAATAAAGTCGTCCCATGTCGTGAACCCAGTAGCTGGATCTACTACAGGTTTTATGTGGTCAACGTAGATATTCTTAATGCGCTTGCCATTAGAGTCACGAGGTAAGGTAGTAGGTACCTTATCGTTGCACTCGGCACACATATAGAACCCACGCTCCACATTAGCTTGCTTCTTGGCTAACTGCTTCGGCCCCCATCGTCTGCAACCAGCTCGCAGCTGGGACTTGACGAAGGTGGTGAAGCGAGCCTCTGTCCACTGCCCGTTATTCCTGTGGTTTGACATCTGCAGGCACCTCCCACAGTACAGGCTTACCGCCAACTAGCTCGTGGTGCATCCACAGTAAGCGACCCTGCTCAGTCATACGCGGATGCCAGAAGACACCGTAGTGGCTGTAGTATGCAGTGGCTACTCGTTGCATCAAGTCAGTGTAGCTTACGTAAGGCTCGTCGGTCAGCCAAGGGTAGGCTTTCACAGCACCCCAACGTGGTATCCCAGGGATGTTGTCCGTGGTGTCACCAGTCAGCATCTGTGAGGCAAAGAACATAAGCCCAGTGCCCTTGATCGTGAAGGAAGACTTGCCGTTTTTGTCCACCTTCTCTACCAGTTCAATAGCGCCAGGTGAGGTTACCTCCTGTAGCTTGAAAGGCTCCTGCTTACCACAGGGCCAACCATAGTGGAACCCTGGTGTGATACGTAAGTCCTTGTCACGAGAGCAGATGACTGTCTCCTTCCTTCCGTGCACTTGGTAGTGCGACATGAGATCGTCAGCCTCCATACCCTTAGCTATCCTAACATCGTAGTGTGCCAGCATGTAGTGGGTGAGCGCATCATAGTGATACGGTCTCTCCCTGTTCTTCCGGTTGCCTTTGTAAGGCTTCACGGTGGCTTCTTTAATACGGAAGTTAGGCTCAAACTCTATTGGCTTGAAGTCTGGGTCGAACTTGTACATGCGGTTGTATGCACGGACAAGCTCAGGCTCAGCGGTGAGGAAGATAAGAGGCGGGGCGTCAGCCCACACCTCCTCACAGATCAAGGCTATCCTATCGTTAAGCAAGCCCGACACGAAGTCGAACTCCCTAGTGACAGGGTTGCCATCATCATCTGTGTACTCACCACATGATCCGATCTCATAACGGAGGACATCTCCATCAATGAGTGGTATCATCTCACCACTCCACTTCGTCAGTGGATGTCTTCCCAGCTTGCTTCGTCCCAACCTCTGGGGGGTTTTCGGGGGCCGCTTCGTCCTCTGAGAACTGCGGCTCTTGTGACTTTCCCGAAAAGGCAGCCTGTAGTGCACTGCCTTCGTAGTTCAAGTTATCCTTGAGCTTTTCTTGCAGCCAGTCAGGCAGTGAACGGAACACCTCAAGGTCAGGCTCATCCATGACGAACAGCTTAGGGTCATTGACCAAGGCAGGGCATGACTCCTGCTGCTTGGCACGCATGGTTGACACATCACCTACGTTGTTGAAGGTCTTGCCCTCGTGCTGACCGGTGCCATCACGCTTGGTTACCGTGACCATACAGGGTTGGCCTAACAACTTGGTAAAGTCCCCGTCATACTTATCCTCTGGGTCGATGGCAAGGTACCGCTTAGTACTCTTTGCTCGCTCAGCCTGCAAGCTGTAGAAGGGGAAGTCCTCGGACAACCAGCGTGGCTTGTCCTCCAGTATCTTACCCTCATCGTCATAACAGAACTCATCTACCAGCTCATAGGTCACTGTGATCTGGTGGACGGGTGGCTTGGGTTCATTTCGGAATGGTCTCTGGTTCTGCACACCAAGGTCGATGATCTGCACAATACGAGCAGGGTAGCTGCCAGGCTCGATGGGTGATTGACGGTGCTTCGGTGCAGCGTCTGGGTTTTGTGGTACTTTCTTTGCGT
>Ga0070747_1000378_pt1 | contig 22408 bp, 33 predicted proteins | sample VirMetDEL_Mar_31_FD_77321 | JGI IMG/M metagenome (GOLD analysis project Ga0070747, IMG submission 77321) | Aqueous microbial communities from the Delaware River and Bay under freshwater to marine salinity gradient to study organic matter... | ecosystem: Environmental > Aquatic > Marine > Coastal... | reverse complement strand
CCTCAAGTCCAGGCATAGCTCTGTTCCCAGGTTTTATACGGCTGCCCGTAAACCCAGCACCTTTAACTTCGTCAAAGGTTTGATCCCTCAACGTTTTCTCATAAAACAATTTGCTGGAACCCACAACCATTGGTTGGCGGGGTCGAATGTCTTGCCCTTCTGGCGAGAACCCGAAACTGCCGTAACCACCAGTCATATGTGCCCCACGAGGGGCCTGTACCTGTAAACCGTTTAAGCCTTGAGCTAAACCTATTTCTCGTGATCGAGCGCCTAACCCTGAAGACATTCGCTGCGAACCGGATTTATTTCGACCCAGTAAATCTTTAGGGCGCCTCCACGTTGGAGTCGATACCTGAGCAAGACTGCGATGCGTGAACGCCGGTGGTAACGGAGTAGTAACAGCATCAATAAGTTTCTGATTAAATACTTGAGCAGGCCCATGACCGTGAATCCAGTTAGATGGCGACTGGATCTGCTTAAAAGTTTCCGGATCGTAAGTCTTGTAATTCTTGGTGGTGCCCTTCCATTCCCTCCACTCGACCCACGTCATTGCTTGTAGTTCGCTAGGTGTGAGTTTTCTAACGTCACCGTTAGGGAATGTGACCTCGCCGATCTGCTCAGAAGCGATCTCGTACGCTCTTCTCACTGAGCGGTAAAGGTTGCTGCCCATTCGGCTATCAGGAGCGATAGAGAAACCTAACGCAATAGCATATGCGTGACGGTCTATAACTACCGGCACCTCTTGGTCTAGCTCACCGAATAGGTACCTGGCGTTGTAGTTATCGATCTCGCCTGTCATTAACCCAAAGACCAGGGCGTTATGCCGGTCAAGGTCATCAACATCCGACTGTAGGATTGCTTCAACGAAGTTTGGTTGCTTTAACGTATCTCTCGCACTCATTTTGTTAGTGAAGAATGATGTGACCTGATCGTCACTCATACTGACTAAGTCAATAACGTTCTTAGCTTCTGCCGTCGTGGACTTAATACCGACGACGTTGTTCATGTAGTCAGCTAACTGCTGTGGCTGAGCCGTAGGGTGATCGGTCAAATACCTACCAGCAGCTACAGCTTTTTCAATGTTCTGCTCCCACAGCTCTCCGGCTGACATAAGAGAAGCGACACCTACCAGTTTCTTGTGGCTCATCCCAATTTCGTTCGCCGCACCAAGAAGGTCGTCTGCAGCGAACTTGTACCAGGCAACACTCGTGTCCATCTGGCGTTGAGACTCTGGGATGATTCCCTGAAACGCCGCTGGAGCTTTCCTGATCGCTTTGTTATTTCCCGCCCCAATGTCCTGCGGGCGTAAGATCTCAGGCACATCACCCTTAAAAACTTTAAGGCCCTTTATTGCTGCACCTTGCAAATCATCATTACGAACAATCTTCAACGGAACCGCTTCGAGCCCCCGCATATCTGCGGCAGCTAAACGTTTGTTGCCGTCTATTAGAGAAGCAGCACCAGTCCTAGGGTTGTACTCCAACACCAAAGCTTCACGAATACCGTTAGCTCGAATATCATCTGAAAGTTCTCTAACATCGTCAGTGACTTCAAGACTGAACTTCTTTAAGTCTGCAACAGGAACAACTTGTGTCAGCTCGTCTGCGGCTAACGCAGGATGTGTTGCCGCTGGACGCATAACGGCACTCTCGAGTTCCTTCATTCTTCCCGAAACTCGCCTTTGAAAAAAGTCAGTGATGCTATTCACATAGAAAGGAATTGCTTGAACCGGGTTCACCATTGCTTGCGTCGTGATACGCCGCTGCATTTCGGCTTCGTCAATGTTGGCTAAGCTCCGACCGTCAACGTCCATAGCCTGCAAATACACCATGTCTGACTGCGAGTTTTTGCCTAAATGTATAGCTTTGACACCCACACGCAAATCACTCAAAGCCAACTCGGGATGTCCGTTACCCATTGTTAGCTTCGCTAACTGAGTCAAACCTGCACGAAGTTCGGCCTGTTCGATCTCCGTTAGTTCTTTACCTGACATCATTTTCTTAAAGTGTTTGTCAATAGCTGGCATCCCTTTACCGAGACGCAACTCAGGCTGGTTAGCCCAACCCTTTTTCTTAGTGACAAGATGATCAAACTTCGAAAGTTCAAGAGCGACAGCAGCCACCCGAACTTCACCAAGTGTCATAGGCGGTGGTTGACCAGGTTGCCCTCCAACGTTTTGAGACATCCGGTAGTCAGGAACTTGGTCCAATAGATCGTCTGCTAAGCCTTGCAGGAAATTGTCTACCTGCACCGCTGTGCTGTTATTAGGAGTCCATTGCCCCAAGTCGTCTCTGCTGCCAATCAAAGATTGGCGAAGGTCAGTAAACGCACCCAGCTCAGAGAATTGTGGAGTGCCCATTTGGGCTCGAGCTAAAGACCCCATCGCTTGGCGGGAACGCCCACCAATAGTTGGGATTATTGACCCAGCGATGACTGGTTCGTTTAACGTTCCAGACAACTGAGCAAAAGTTGATTGGTCGGTAGTTGTAACGATTAACGGAATGTTTGTTTCGTAAGGCCCAACTTTTTTGCCAATAGGAGTCAAACCAAAAACGGTGTTCATGGTGAACGCACGAGGCTGCATTTGGGTAGCTGCGTATCCAACCGTTCCTACGCCTGCTGCAATACCCACAGTGCCAAGGGCACGCTCGACCCAACCAGCGTCAGGATTCACTGCAGCTCGTAGAGCCAACGCTTCACCTAAACCCGGTGCGCTGTAAGCCATCTGAGTGCCAAAGTCGCCTAAAGACCCGAACACATCAGACACAGAGAACCCGTCTGATGCTCGCTGCGATAACTGTTGACCCAACACGGTGGATGGCAACATGCCACTCAACATGTTTAAACCACCGCTGAGAACACCTTCTTGCCTGATCGGATCAAAGAACCCTGGTTGAGGCGGTTGCGGCGCTGCAGGCTCTACAACTTCTTCCTCTACAACCGGATCTTCGAAATCAGACCCGAACTGCTCCGGCTGCTGAGGGAGCATACCTCCGGTAAAAACCATTACTTACCGCCGGTTTTCGATCAAAGACTCCATAACTAGCTGAGCCCACTCTCTTGTCTCTTCCGAAACTTCAGGATGTGTAGTTAACGCATCAAGAATGGCAAGTCTCTGCTGGTCAGCAGCTTGCTGCTTAGGAGGCATCGGTTGAGCACCTGGTGCCATAGGTTGAGATATAGGCACATCCGGGCGTTGAGTCCCAGCCATGATCCCTTGAGGAATCATCGACGGACCGTTCTTAGGTCGGCCTTCTTTCTGAGGAACCCCACGAGTAGGTAAAGCGCCGGGGCCAGGACCTTGACCTACACCCTGCGCTCCAGGTGGAGCCATAGGAGGTAATGACGCCTTCAAGGCAGCCACGTCAGCCTTCTCACCATAAGTTCCAGACTCAGGTTTATTGACCGAAGTGTTCGCCGTAGGGGTTTTTTCTATTTCCATCTCAGCCATGAATGACCTCGCCCTCAGTTTCAATCCACACTCGAGCACCGCAACGGTCAGGGGTTTCAGAATGCACAATCGTGCAAGGCCCCTCAACAGTTACTCGCCGGTGATGAGTGGAACCCTTATATGTGCGATCAATGATCGCTGGTTCGTTCTTCTTAAGTTTCTGTTGGTGAACATGAATAACGTGTTTCACTGGCAAGACTCACAGACATCGTAGTTATCAATAGAGCACTCAATGGGAGTGTCATCTTCGAACGGGTCAAGTGCTGGGCGTTCGCCCATCAACTCAGGGAAATCCTCAAATACTTCAACGAGCGGTTTCGGTTCTTGAGGGTTTGTCATCCAGATACCTGCGTTCCGAGCATTCCGCCGTTACCAGCGGGCATTCCCAACCTTGCTAGAAGTTCAGCTCCGCCAGGGGGAGGAGGTACTGCCGATGGTGCCCCAGGAGGGCCGCCCGGAGGGCCGCCCATACCCGGATCGACCGGAGCGCCCAAACCAGTCGGGACTTGAGCCTCCAACATTTCCTGTTCAGGCTTAACGATGTACTCATCGAACAAATCGAACAAGTCATCGCCCTTCTCACGGCTACGAGCAATCTTCACAAGCGCTTCGTTAGGAACCATTCCAGACTCCAAGCCCTGCAACAGTTTCGCTAACGCCATCGACCTGAACTTCTCCACGTCAAGACGTGAACGTTCCCGACCAACATCAGTTAAACCGTCAATGTTTTCCTGCACGAACTCTTTAGAAACAAACTCTGCCTGCGAATACTGGATATGCAGCACAGCGGACTGTGCAGGGTCACGCCCTAACCCAAGCCCGTACTCGACCCGAAGACGATGCAGCGGGTCAATGTCAGTACGGGGAGTGTACTCATGCAAGAATTCTTGGTTGCGTAAAATACCGGCCGCAGTTTTAGTAGCAGGGAAATACGCTTTATCGACCTCGAGGGCGATTCGTAACGCACGCTCCATCTGCCGTTGCAGGATCTGATGGTAGGTCCTGATCGCCGTGTTCATCATCCCGGCAGAAGCCTCAAGGAACTTAGCTGAAGCTATCGACTGGTCAATCTCACCAGGCCGACTCTTCGGCCAACGGCCACCAACGTGAATGCCTTCAATCAGTTGAGCCAAATCGGCTTGAACGTTAAGAGAAGACACCGCCGGAGGTACACGACCAATAGCGCCTTGTGGACCCAACTCAATAAACGAGCCACCACCGTAAGGCATCTCACCAATAAGGTCCTTCACATAAATATCTGAATAGACCGCCTGATCGGCGTAATCCAAAATCAGGCCCATTAAACGAATGTGAGCTTCCAGAAGACCAATAACCTGATCGAACTGGCCCCTTATCTCCCCGTCAAGGGAAACACGAGAACCAATAATTACAGGACAAATACCGATCTTGTTAGGTATCCGCTCCAGCTCTACAGGCAATGGCACATCCTGAGATGAGCCATAAGCAACCAAACCAGAAGCCGACGCCTGATACAGGCCAGTCAACAAATACTCTTGTTCGTCGTAATACTCGACGAGTACCACTTTGCTGTTCTCGTCCGGATCCCCATACTCGTTGTGCTCACCTAAAGCATCACGAAGTTTCATCTGATAGGCGTGAGGGATTTGCGTAAAATACACTTCCCGAGCGAACATGCAACGACGAACGTCATCACCCGGCCGGAAACCCGGCTCCGGGTAGCACTGCCTCGGATCCCTACGCTCAATAAGAGGAATCTTCTGCTCGAGGTCAGGAACAACAGTCCACACAGACATGCCGTAGGCAGCCTTATCCATCACAGAACGTGGAACCAACATGTCCATGTTGTTCACGTCCATATAGGACACCGCAATTTTTTCCATCAACGCAGCAGTTTTCTTAGCTGCCTGAGTCGGACGATCCGGTTGCACCCGAACCGTAGGGATGAGAGAAGCAGACTCAGCGGTATCTTCCAAAGCGACCTGAATCAAGTTCGGGGATCGAGAATCCACTCCCTCTTCATCCGGATCAAAAATGTCGAAATCGCCACGCACAACTCGATCAATAGTTTCCATACGAACATCACGGTCATAATGACGAGACCTCCACGATGCGTACATGTTCGGAAGATTATTGATATCTAACATCAGCTTTTTTGCACTTCGACTATTCCAGCGAGTGCTTGTTCAACCTTAGACATAGCCCTACCAGTCCTAATCTCAAAAGCTTTCTCACGAACTTCTACCTCTGTGGCATCTTTCGGCATTGCGAAATAGACGGGTCTGTCATCCACCAAGGTTGCACAAATAATCTCTTCATCCGACTTAGCGGCTTTAGTTTGGCTAAACGATTTCTTATTCTTAAAATTTTTGAACATAAGATCCTCATGGCCCCACCCGACAAGTGTCGCCTAGCCACCCGGGTTCCAAATCTCAGGGTCTATGTTCATAGGCTCAGGGCCATTCTCGATGTCGTATTCCTCCACAGAGCCGTGCGGTTCAGCTTTCCCCACCGTTTGACGGCGATACCCCCACTGACCTCGAGTCATGTGGCCCGGTCTCTGATCACGAAGATTTATGCCCCTAACTTCCTGGTTCTGGAAATCGACGACACGACGGCGACGCTTAACACGGTTAGGTACCCGCATGCGCTCATGGAACATCGGTAAATGTGCTCGGTTCATCAGCTCACGGATACCAAGATCAGCGAACCACAAACTCATGACACGGTCAGAGACCTGCCCCATCGGGAAAGCAATCAGCTCCTCCATCAAAGGCTGGAACACCTGTGTAGTGGGGGCGTTACCCCACGGGATAGAAACCAGACCGGTTTCCATTAAAGGAGCCAAAGACTCCACACCGAACTGAGGATCCCACTTGTTGCCGTGAGTGTGATGAGGAACAACCCTCACCCCTCGCTTAGCGAGGTGCTGAACCAGCTCCATGTCATACTGCACAATCTGAGACTGCACACCGTTCGACTCGACCCTCCACTCAAACAGTGGGTACTGATCGGTCCACTCCAAAATCTGGTTTTTCATCTGAGGGGCTTTCATCGACCGGACAGCCAACGAATCCACCAAATAACGTTTCCCGGTAGCAGGATCAACACCAATCAAAGTGAACGCCGTAAACCCGGAACCCTTATTGCCACCCGCCGGATCCAACCCAGCGAACAAACGCCAAGAAGAATCGTAATGGCCTCTAACACGGGAAGTGTCCTTACACATATCCAGCATGTCCTGCGTGAACGAAGCACCAACACCAGGGATATCTACCTGCTGGTAGATGAGCTGGAAATCGGCGGGGCGCATCTCCGCTCGGTGAACCAAAGCTTGCGTATACGGGAAATGTTCCGGCCATAACGTCGACTCGGTCTCATCATCCATAATGCACGGATACCTAAGAACCTTGTAACCAGTACGAGTACTCAACGTCGAATAAATATCTCCAGGGTTAACACGAGTACCAATCCAGATAGCTCGCCCCGACTTACCGATACGAGACAAAGCTTCCTTATCGAACCACTCCAACATCGCAGCAACCCGATCAGGGTTACGCATGTTGTCCAGAGTAGCAACGTCGTCAAACTTGATCACGTCAGCACGCCGACCGTAAATCTGTTGCCCTACACCCAACGCCGCAACAGTAGGATCCTTCTCCGCCGTAGTACGGCCAGCAACATAGATCTGCTCACTCGACCAGTTCGACTGGCCGTCAGGCTTAAACGGACCCCAATCATCAATCGGGCTAGGGCCACCCTCATACAGCTCAGGGTTCGTCAACATCTCATTAATCGAATGCATGAAAGTACGTGCAAAAGGCAACGACTTAGACACAATCAAAGTACGCAAATTCGGATTACGGCAAATGTCATACACCGTGTGCCAAACAGTAACCAAAGTCGACTTCGAATGGTAAGGAGGCATATTGATCAACACACGAGGATTAGATTCCGTAATCGCATCCGCAATATCTTTATGGAACCCTGGCGTCTCATGATGAACACCACAATCCGGGCACGACCAATTCTGTAAATAACGATCACAAAACTCAGTGAACGTCCCAATACGACGCTTCTCATTCAAACCCAAAGGGCCAACACGATGCTGCTCCTTAACCTCAGCAACACGAACATCCCGCTTCTCCTTCTCGCCCTTCATACGGCCAGACAAATGCTGACGAGAAACACCAAACTCCTTAGCCGACTCCGTCTGAGTCCAACCATGATTCAAACACTTATCAATCGCCGCCTTATAGCGGCGCTCCTTAGACCAAGACCGATACTTCGCCAACCGAGGTTCAGGCACCCAACACCCCCAGCGACTTAACACGCAGGGTCTGCGTTCGTTGTTGCGGTTTGGGTGTGCTCGGACGCATTGGTGTGCTTTCTTTGTGCAATGTTTTTGTGCTCATATGGTGACCCTTGACGAGTGAACAGGTTTAGGGTAATACTTTACAGAGTAAACCTTGTGTCAACATTGATGCCAGTACAAGGTGCAGTTGAATATTCTTGGAGCCGGAACCCCGAACCACTGGCAGGTTGGTCGGAACGGTTGTCACCCGAATAGGGTCAGTAAAGAATGTGTTAGAGCGACGACAGCTCTTAAGAAAAGGTCGGGGACGTACAGGGCGGGGGGATAAACGACGTACGTCCGTTCGTAGTCGAGCCAGACACAAAACGATCATCAAAACGGTTCGACGAAACGACTACCCTAGTATGTCGTTTTGTCGGCGACTAGGTGTAGTCCCTTTCCCCCGCTTCCCCGCCGCCGAGCTTATGCACCCCGGTTGCTGGTTGGCTCGAAACGCCGAGTTTCTGGGCTCTGAGCACTGTTTCGGTCAATTTCAGCAGCGGGACCGGTCAGGGTTCTATTCGCCGTAGATCATTCACCCAGGTCGTTGCCTGTCTGGCTCTGTTTAGCTCTGGTTGCCCGGCGTTCGTTAGAGATTGGACGACGTTCGAGCGGCGCAAGTACTTGGTCGTGTTGGGGGGGTGGGGGGGGGTGGTTGTGGTTGTGCCTGGCAGGGGTTGGTTGGTTGCTGTTTGAGCACTGTCTAATATTTTCTTTTGTTTTTCTTTTGGTGGTGTGTGGTGGCTGTTTGGGCCTTTGTTTGCGCTGTTTGGTGGCTGTCTGCTGTTGTTGTTTTGTACCTGTTTGTTAACAATCTTGTACAATTCACTTGATTGTCAACTTGACCTGTAGTAGCTTGAAATTTGTCGACACATAGCATCGACCGGGGGGCAGGCAGTGCTCAATGATCCCGACCAGGGAAGGGCAACGGCAGCTACATCGCCGGACCGAGCAGCTATCCGGACGACCCGGTGCGCAGTACCTGGGATTTGGAGGGGTGAGTGCGCCCCATTCTTAAAGTGCCGGGAGAACCACCAGATGAGATCAAGGTATTTGAGTCTTTGAATAATCGGGTTTCGGACCATCGAGCCGGGACTGTGTAGGGCTTCGGCCTAGCGAATCATTGGACTTGATCTAGGACGGTGAAATTCCTCCTTCTCGTCTTGAGCTTATGGCTCAACTGATGAGGCCCAGGTAGGCCGAAACGAGGAGGAACAGACATGAAGAAAGCAACAGTAAATAGCCCAAAAGTTATAATCGGCGGACTGTTTGGTGACCGTGATCGTCCTGAAGCTGAGCAATCAGTGTTGACGAAGACGCAGTTCGCTAGCCGCCGGAGTGCGGGCAGTATTGAGCACAAGGACATGAGCGGTTGGGGTGAAAAGTTCCAAGAGGCTGCTGTCCAGTGCTTACTGAACACCACTGATTGTTGTAACGATATCTTCATCGCTGAAGGCGATGAAGGAGTCGTTATGGCGGACATGGTTGAGTGGTCAATGGACACTGTGCGGGTTCAAGTTGGTCGAGAGATCGGAACTTACTTGAGTGACGGTTCGAGGTACATGGACGACATTGAGTTCATGTGGGACATGACAGTTGACCAGGCAAAGCAGCTAGTCGCTGAGCTTAGTGCAGTCATCGAGAAGACTCGGACACCGTACAACGACGAAGAGTTAGCAGCAGCAGTATTCGGAGGGTAGCGCATCGAGCATCGGCTTAGGCCGGTGCTCTTTGCAGTGTCATCCGGCACTAATCGAGGAGGAACAGATATGGCAACAACAAAACTAACCAACAAACAAAAAGAACAACTCGCCTGGAACATTATGAATGGGGTAGTCAACGAAATCTTCATGAGAAATGAAAAGAAAGACTGGTCCGTAACAGACGATGGCGAATCTGGTTTCGAGGAATTCGCCAGCACACAAGAAGGACTAAAGGCGATCTACGAACAAGCAGCAGTTTGGATGATGCGGCTACCTGGAGAAGTTTGGAATCTAGATCTTCCAAAAGTCTGGGAAAAAAACAACTAATCCAGCCGCTGGACTGAATATCAGCCCATTGATCACCACTCAGGTGGTGGTCTTTGGAGTGCTATTCAGCACTAACGAGGAGGAACAATAATGGCAACAGAAACAATCAACCAGAGAATCAACCAGAGTATGGAGCGTGCTCACAAAAAGCCTTATGTGGCGGAGGCATCTGTAACCAAGATAGAAGACCGTGATTGGTTTTTCTATGATCTAACCATAGATCCAGGCGAAACTAGCCATGAAGCTCAGTTGCGGACGATTATGTCGAAGAAATACGGTTCGTATGACGAAGCGGTGATCGCTATGAATAGAGCGATGATCCAGGCGCTGGAATGGTACGAAATGTAACCGGATAATAGCAGGTCGAGCATCGCCAACTGGCGGTGCTCCTCCTAGTGTCATCCGGCACTAACGAGGAGGAATAATGGAAAATATAGCTGAAATTGGAAAACAGTATGAGCGTGAAGGCTGGAAAAACTTCACCTTTTCTGAAATGAAAACTCTTATTTCATATCCTGTCGTACCGACAACCGGTACGAGTACCGAAGTACGAAGTGAATTACTTGCTGACTTAGTCATCGAACTGACATCAGGCCTGGAAACTGTAAAGTGGGCGTGCATAGCTTACGAGCTAGCCCAGACATTCGAGAATCATTTCGAGTCGAGTAAGGCAAAGCTTGGGAGCAGTAACCCTTATTGGTCTCCCGCTGGAGGTCAGTAAATGACCCAGGTCATGTACACCAACGAGATTGGTGAAGTGTCAGCGATTGAATATGTGAACTATGACAGGCAGCCAGACCCTGACGATCATTACAACGATTGGTCAGTGACGGAAGTCGACTGGTGCCCTAAGCATCGCTCTTACGAGTGTGAGGAGGGTTGCCTGGACGAATGACAGCAGGTTAGGCATCGGCTTAAGTCGGTGTCTTTCCTAGTGCCATTCGGCGCTAACCACGAGGAGGAACAAATATGGAAAACGAATTTAGAAAAGCAATGGATTCGTTCTTAACTGAAGGACTTGCCCGGCTCGAAGCGATGTCGGATGAGACCTTGAATCAGTTGATGAATGTTGAGGATCCTGAGCCGACTCATCAAGCTCACGGAATGGTCTGATCATATGAGTGAAGACTACATAACCGTAGGCGATGACAAGCTCTGGGAAATCCCTAGCGATTGGACACACGGCAATAACAATAATACCAACGAATACGGCTGCCATCGTTGCGGCAAGAAGGTAGGCAAAAAACCAGCCCACGTTCATGTCGTAGACGGCGGTGACACGTTGTTATCGGTCGAGTACGGCGTTGACAAGTTCAGCCAGTTCGACGAATTATCTGGAACCGATGAAGGTGGTGGCGACATGTATTGGTTCCCGATTGGGAGCGAATGCAAACGCCATGTGCCTGCCAGCTTTGTCCAGGAATCCTGATCACAGCAGGTTGAGCATCCCTCTTGGGGGTGCTCTTCCTAGTGTCATCAGGACACTGAAATACCACGAGGAGGAATAGCAATGGACACAGAATTAAGCCTGAAAGAAGCTGGGCTGAAATATCAAAGGGATAAAGAAAAAACTGCCAGGATCGAACGGGACACAGTCTTGCTGGAGGACGAAATCCAAAAGCTGGGCAAGTGGTTCGACCAGGATTGGATAAATGGATATGTCCCGGCAGCTTGTTGGGAACGGAGTTTAAACGCTTCACATTTATTGTCACAACTAGTTGAACTCAACAGAACACTGGAACGTGGTGTTGAAGATTACATGCTGGTCCAAGACAACCAGCGAGCACGTCGGCACGGGTTACCTGTCGAGCAGATAACAGCCGAGCGGCACGCTTACATGGCCTAAACGCAGCGGGTTGAGCATCACTTCCGAGTGGTGCTTTTCCCGATGTCTTTAGACATCAACTCACACCCTACGAGGAGGAACAATAATGGAAGAATTTTATGTAGAGAACCGCTATGAGCATTCAGATATTGACATGTTCGGCAAGACTTTGGAGCAACTGTTGGATCTGTATCAGGGAGACGCAGGGTCAGCAGTTTCGCAACTAGATGACCCTAAGCCTTTAGCTGAATACGTAGTGGAACTGCAAGTTATAGCTTACGAGTTCACACAATTAGCACAGGGTTTTGAACGCCAGTTCGAACGAGAGTTCGAGATGGTGATCTCGCAATGAGTAGAAAACCGAAATGCAAAATATGTGAAACTCAAGGGGCCAGAAGAGGGACTCAGTACCCGATCTTCATGTTGGCTCCTGGCTACAAGTTCGGCGAAATTTGTGTTCGCTGCAACGATAATTCAATGCCCTGAATCCAGCGGGTCGAGCATCACCTTCGGGTGGTGCTCTTCCTGGTGCATTTAGTACCCACCTTAAACCCACGAGGAGGATTTATTTATGAGAGTAAAATGTATGGAGAGTCAATCTTCATATGCGAGAGGCTGCCGGTGCAAAATTTGTACCAACTGCCACCGCACTTATGCCGCAATCAGGCGACGGCAAGGTATCTACAATCCAAGAGGAAGACCAAAACCAGCTCCAGTTGAGAAGAAAAAACCGTCGCTCGAGCCGCAGATCCGTGACTGTCTGACACGGGAGCAATACATGCTGTATCGAGGTTACACAGTGAAAAACTAGATGCCAGCAGATTGACCAGCGCCTCCCGGTGCTGGTCTTTCTGGTGCTATCGAAGTACCCACCTTAAACCCACGAGGAGGAAATATGGATAATGAAAGTGAGTTGATTTTATGCCTCAGTTGACTGAGCGAGCTTGGGGAATTCTAGCATTAGTGTTCTTCATCGTTGCTTTCGGAATCACGGGAACCATGGATGCACAGACGTGCGAGCAGTACGGCGTTTGCCCATGACAACCACCGCTAATACTCATCGTGTCGAGCCTCAAGCAGTAGCGCTCGGCATGGGATTAACGACTGTGGTTTATCGAGTTGTCGACAATTGCGGGAGCGTTGTTTTATTGACTCGAAATTTAGCTGAGGCTCAATCTAAAGCTAACGAATTGTCAGAACCTAAACCGGACGAATAGAAAGGGAGAGATGTCCAAAAAAGCTCAGATAGTAGAAATGCTCTTCAAATTACAACAGATGGGCGTCATCGAGGCTCATGTAAAAGCGCAGAGCGATCAAGACCCAAATAGGTTGTCTTGGCATGTCCAAGTCGATTCGCTTACGACTCATTACATGACGACTAAGGAGGTGGAATTTTTTATTGAAGGCTGCAAAGCTACCAATAAGGTTGTAAATCAAGTTAACAGCAATTAGACTCGAGAGTGTCGTTAACAACACCGGCGACACCTCGTCCGAATGTTTGGCGCTTAGGAGTGAGTTTTAAGCGCAGGCTTCGATTGACGACAAGATTTCCCCGGCCCTTTGGTTCCTCCTCAGGGTCGGGGATTATTGTTTTTGGTGACATATTTGGGGTGGGGATTGATGCATACTAGATCTTCTTGGAACGCCGCCCCGCCCAAAAAAGTACGTCCCTTCAAGAGCGTGAGCGGGATCGTCATCCACTTTGCTGGCTTCCCAATATCACCGTCACGTTCAACCCCGACGTTACTCCGCTCGATACAGAACGTTCACCAGGGAAAGCCAAGAAACTGGTGGGACATTGCGTACAACATTTTAGTGGACCAAAACGGTGAAGTATGGCAGGGCCGTGGCTTAACTGTCACATCCGGAGCGAACGGCACCACCAAATCAAATAAATCTCATGTAGCGATCTGCTGCCTCATAGGCGCAGGTCCAATACCTCCCCTCATGATCGACGGCATCAGAAATGCTGTCGATATCGTTCGAGAGCGTTGGCCTGGCGCAGTGGAAATACTTCCGCACTCAGCCATAAAGCCCACTATCTGTCCGGGTAATCCACTACGCACACTCATTGCGAACGGCGATCTGGACCCTGGAACAAGTACTCAAGAAGTAACGTTCGACACTCTTCGCCGAGGCATGAAAGGCACTCGAGTAGCCCGTCTCCAGACAGCGATCAGAGCAACTCCTGATGGTGCGTTCGGACCCCGAACAGAACTCGCAGTGGAGGAACTTACCCGTGCGATTTATCCGTTCGGTGGTCTTGTTAGTAAAGAATGCGGGCCGGAACTTTGGAGCTACGTCCTGTGGACTGAAGGGCTAATCGAGAGGCCCGTAAATCTCCCGGTATTTTCTTAACTCTTCTCTAGCTTCGAACAATTGATCCATCACGATCTGGCCTATTGCCTGTAACGTGTTGAGCTGGTCGGGTTGAGTCTGGCCGGATTTTTTAGGCACTTGGTGTTTGGACAGAACCTGATATAGGCGTTGTCGACTCACCCCAAGTTGAGCTGCTAGCTCATCGACAGATAGCTCTTGAGAATCGCCATCCCAGGACTGGTAAGCATCGATTATCTGCTGGTCACGTTTAGTCATTACTGCCATTTTGTTCCTCCTCGACTAAAGCGAAATGTTACCAGTAAACTTGACTAGTTGTTGACATGCGCACTTTATAATTCTACTGTAAATTATGTATTGCGGAAAATTGCATCAAATTGCATGCACTTTCTATGGATGTATGCAACTATCTTTACCAAAACAAACACAACCACGAGGAGGAAATATGAATAGCTTGCAATATGCAGTGCATAAACAGTTACAAAGACATGCTCGGATAAACACTCAGAAAGAGCTAGCTGAATATGTTGACATCGAAGAATCTAAATTTAGCCGTATATTGAATAACCCTGAGAGGAAACTCGATCAAGTGCAGATCGACAGGCTGCAGTCATTTCTTAATGTGACTGCGGAGGACATTGAAGATCTTCTTGCTGTGGATGCAATGTCAGACGAGCAGCTTAAAGCTAAGAATGCGGCTATTGAAGCTCAGTTAAGGCTTCAAAGCTGGGAGATGAAAGAGATCAACAACCGGTTAGTTGACATCGAGAAATTGCTTAACGAATATCGACTCGAGGCCAAAGAACTTAACGAAGGAGGTCGACGATGACTACCACCCTTGATAGGACAAGATATTTGCGGGCATCTAGGAGTTCCCGCAGAAGTCAACACGTACTAGACAACGTCAGAATTCTTCTCGTTAACAGAGCGGAGGCCCTCACCCAAAATCAAGCGATTTATACTTACTGGAACTCCACCTACCTTGGCGGTAGGCACCTCTCTGAAGGCCAATTTTGCGGGACTGATACTTGGCACAACAGGTGCAGGGACTTAGGAGAACCTGAGGTACCTTGGGAGTGGAGCACTTACCCCGAGCAAACAACTACATTAGGGTCTAGCTGGTCAAATATTTTACTTACTTTGGCGAACTACGGCTTTAGCGCTTCAAAAGAATTCAAATCAAACGAAGTGAATACAATCTTCCGGATCTTTTTCCGCATAGCCGAGAGTTGTATGACGGTTGCTTTCGAGGTTCCGAACTATAGAGCGGATGAGCTGATGGAACGGATATGCAGAAGTTACAAACATATCGACGACTTCGAGATTCCTAACTTGATACTGACTCAGGTCAACGATGTAGTGAGGTTCATAGGATCACAAGAGAAGGAGCAGCTTGGAGAAATTTAGTGTCACACCCAAATACTAAGATTGCCTAACTTTCCCTTTCACATGGGCTGACAAAAAGGAGTCAGGGGCCGCTGTAACGGCCCCCGATTCCCAGCCCCCGAAAGGGCTCCCACGAGAAGGACAAGGATGCCCCGCTCAACTACTACCCTACAGCATTGGCGTGAAGATATAACGATAGCTCTTGGTGGCGGTGTCGAACCGCCCCCTGAATCGCTTAAGCAATTGCATCGTCGGCATGTCTCGCTCGATGACTTATCTACAGGCCGAATAGACGACCGCATCATGACTTTGGCTCAATTGGGTTTCTCCCATGAGCAGATCGTGAATGCCATGCTGGTCACCGAAGAGCATTGTAAGTCTGTGCTCCGTGCGGCTTCACCAGATGTCTGGAAAATAATTGAGGAGCACTTAAACGGTTTCCCAGCTCACGAAATAGCGAAGAGAACTGGGTTCTCGCCGACTTACGTGTACCGAATTTTGAAGGAGTACCAGCACACACCCAATATTCGCCGAGCGGCTGAACTTTCTGCCCGGCAACAAGAATCTATAATCCGCCGGTACTGGGCTGGTGAACCGCAGCGAACCATCTCGAAGAGCACTGGGGCGACGCTCGCTCAAGTCAAATACTTGATCAGTAAGAGGTGCCGCTAGTGAGAAAGATGCGGCAATCGACACTGGGGAGCGCTCTCGATTGTGCCAAGAAAATGGAGTACATACTGGATCCAAAGATTCCCTACACAACGGGAGTGATCAGAGCCATGGGAACTGCGGTTCATAAGGGTCACGAAGAGTACTATTCTCATCGACGTGAAACTGGTGAGATAGATACCGATCCTCGCCGCTGGGTTGAGGCTGCGCTCGACGAGTTCCAAACTGAGATCGATAGGGCCGGTAGCAGGTTCGATTGGCGTTTCGACGAGGCCAAACCACATCTGAAAACACCTAAACCGGAAATTCTGTACGACTTCGAGATCGCTGCTTCTAAGATCGCTGAAGCGATTGTGGCCTACCACCAGAACAAATGGTACTGGCCTGACGGATTCGAAGTTATTGAAACTGAACTGTCATTCGATCTCCCATGGGAGGGGCATGATGACTGGGTACGTCACGGAACAATCGATCTTGTGCTTAGAGACAAGAAGAAGGTCGTGCATATCGTCGATCACAAGACTGCTAAAGGTCCCAAGAAGTTTGCGGACTATTCTCCAATGAAGTCACCTCAAGCGTCTTACTATTTGAAAGCGTTTGAACTTCTCGATCTGGGTCTCGGCAAATTACATCCCGAGTTCATTTACGACGTTCTGTCTTTACCGCCAGGCAAACCAGTCACGTTCTCTCGTTTCTGGCATCCCCGAAGTAAGCAGCAAATCTCTGCTGTTGAATCACAAGCAAATGACCTAATCCGATTAATCGAACAGGGAGGACCATTCCTACCAAACACCTCTTCATTTCTATGCAGTGAAATGTACTGCGATTACTGGGATCGATGCCCCTACGGCTCGACCCTTAAGAGTTAATTAACAAATCAAAACCCAATCCCACGGGAAGGTAAGCAATGAATAAAGATATGACCATTATTAGTCAAACTGCCGGGAAGCTGGCAGCTCACATTGTGAACAGTGACGCAGCAATAGCTGCTGTTCGTAACGGAGTGTTTGCTGAGATTCATGAGACCGTATTGTGTACGCTGCTTGACGCAGCCGGAGGCACAGAAACTCTTCATCCATCTCAACTCCCACCTGTAAGGCAACTGGAATCTGTTCCAGCGCCCACTGCGATCCAAGCGCAGGAAGCAGCAGTTGAGAAAATTTTACAGCAGATCCCCGGCTCGGTAAATACCGGCAATGAAACCGGTTCCGATCATCACCCTGGACCGCCTACCAACATTCACGAAAATTCAACAATGATTGAGATGCTCGAGGATGCCCTCTATCACAATCCAGGGAACTGGAAAGTTTGGGATACGCCTAAAGCAACGATGAACGGCGGAGGCTCTCCAGACATCTCACACGAAACCTTAAAGAACGCCAAGAACTTTGCTGTAGGAGTGTTCATGGTTAGTAAGTTCGGTGGTGCATCTGCACCCGAATGGGCTTGGACGAAACTTGGCAAGCAGGCAGAATACGCTGGGCTGATTGCTCAAGGCAAGATCACACCTTAATGCTGCGTGTCCTTCCGGAGGTGAAGGACGAGCTATACAAATGGGCAACGTCGGATATCGTTCGGGTGCCTATTGGCTACTCGTTCTTTGACGACCGCACTCATGGTGGCATGGCACCTGGGCAGGTAATGATAATGCTTGCCCGGACGGGAGTTGGCAAGACGTGGTTTTTAACTAACGTCGCTGTCAATAATCCAAACGTTCCAACGGTGCTGTTTAGTCTTGAAATGGACGGCAGATACATCTTGGAGCGTCTCGCATCTAACTACACCGGCACATCGACGACGACTATCGAGTCGACAATGCGGGAACACGGTAGATGCGATGCAATCGAAATGACCAGTGACTCTTTCCCCTTGCTGGTCATCGACGATGAGCCTGACCTCGGACTGGGTGACATGAGCGAAACGCTTAACCAATATGCGTCTCGTTTCGGAGCCCGACCGAGGTTGGTCCTCATCGACTATCTCGAGCTAGTGAAAACTTGGGGAGATAACCAGATGGACTCTGTTCAGGGAATGGCGAGAGCACTCAAAGTCTTCGCCAGGGAGAACGACGTTGCAGTCATAGTGCTGCATCAAGTTAAGCGTGGTGACGCTAACGCAGGGCACCGACCGCTCGACCTGACAGACGGCAAATTTGGTGGAGAAGAGTCGGCTGACTATGTGCTTGGCATGTATAAACCATCGCTCGATCCGAACATCTCGCAGAAGATGCGTGACTACATGCAGAACGATATTCGTATGCAGTTTCTGAAAACAAGAACCGGCGGAGGCATTGCCCCTGATGGGGTTGAGCATTATTGGAATCCGAGCACCGGGAAGATAAGTCGTCCAATGAAACAGAAAGAGCTAACACTCACTCAAAACCAAGGTATCAACACCAGGGGCTGATCCTGCAAAGCTCTTAGAGAGCGTCTGGTGGGGAGCAAAAAAGGGGAATATGCCTAATTTTTACTTAGAACCCGATGACATCCAAAAATGGACTGAGATTGGCCGATCCATGGGCTGGTGCAGCCTCCCGACCTGTTCGACCCACGACGGGCCAGCACTTGTCGGTGATGAGGCAGACGAAAGCTCTCTTGACGAATGCATCCCAATTCTACGACTACTACCGAAAGGAATGTGATGCGTTTTAACACTGACGTACGTGACCAAATAAAAGCAACGTTAACGATGTTGGACGTTCTTAACATTCTGGGGTTCGAATCCCCGAACCGTGAAGGCAAAATCTCGTCGCTGCAAAACAGAGACGAGCGAACCCCTTCTCTGCACATATACGAAAAGGATTGGTATGACTACTCGACCGGCAAAGGTGGGGACGTTATCGACTTCGCCATGCAGGCAAAGAACATCAGCTATCACGAAGCTCTCGAACGGTTGTCAAATAAACGATTCGACCCGATGCAAGTCAAAAAGAACCGCCCAGGCATTAAACAAATGGAGAATCTTAATGACACTTTCCTCGAAGAACCAGAAGCCAATATCCAGGGATACCAGAAAGCTAAGCAGTTCGTGGAACGCAAATGGCCGTTCCTCGAGGTTCAAGATCTGCTGGACTTTGGAGTCAAAGTCACCAACTCGGCACTATGGACGCCTCACAAAGACGCATCCGGAGTTATTAGAGGAGTAAAGATTCGCAGCACGAGCAACGGAACTAAGCACGCAGTCACCGGATCTACATTCACTTCGCAGCTATACACCGTTCGACATTTCGAACCAACGTTACTCGCAGTGCTCGTCGAAGGAGAATCAGACCTCTGGTGTGTCGAGAAATGGTTAAGCCGAAACGGCTACGCATCTATAGCTTCCGGGTATGCGTTACCGAGTGGTGCAGCAACCTGGAGACCCAACTGGAAAGACTTGTTGAACCATCACCAGCACACTCTGGTGTGCCTCGATGACGACGAAGCTGGGAAGTCAGCTAGCGATAGGATCCTCGAGGAGCTGAAAGCTGCCAGTACGCTCACAGTTCCTGGAGGTCGTGTAGCTGAAGCAATCGACACCGCTGACGAATGGTTAGCTCCTGCGATGGAGGCAATTCTCTGATGTGGTTAGCAATATGGTTACTCCTCGACTTTGTTGGCTTACACACCGAGCCACCACAAAATCATGCGGCCGCCGTCGAATCGATTGAGATTAGCGAACTGCTCTGCTCAGATAAGAGCTGGAGTTGTAGGGATGCGATTCGCATTGCCCACTGTGAATCTCGCATGAACCCTAGAGCGGTTAGCCCAGTTAATCGTAACGGCTCTCAGGATTTTGGGGTCATGCAATTGAATGACTCCACTTGGGCCACCTATTTTGGCACTTACCTGTGGCATCAGGTTTTGGATCCTCAAAAGAACATAGCGATGGCACACCACATATTCGTGTTGTACGGCTGGAGACCATGGGCATGCCGAGGTAACATTTAGCATCCTTTCATCGGCTAATTGTCACTAATAAAATAGTGTTATGAGCAAAGCTCGACAAAAAGGCACAAAATTTGAGAACGAGCTACTTGTTGGCTTGCGTTCAATTTGGCCCGATGCTGATCGAGCCAAAGCCGGTAACCCATCAAACGATTTCCACGGACTGCCTTTCCCTGTCGAAGCAAAGCACAGGAAAAGGTGGGAAATTCCTGAATGGGTTCGCCGCATACGAGTGGCTGCCGGAGGTGACCATCGATGGGCGTTGGTAGTTGCCTCCGGTGACCGGCGTAAAGCTGACTCCTCAACCCTCATGGTTGTGGACTGGGAGTTCGGTCAAGAACTCCTGAAGGGATGGAAAGAATGAGCCCTGCCAGAACCGTAGCGCAAAAACGTCACGATTTCGCTAACGCTAAAGAATACGAAGAATACGTCTCAGACCGCATTGGGGTAACTAACTACACACGCTTCAACTCGACAGACGACATCGATATTTGGGTGCCTGGTTTCTACATTGAAGTCAAAGAAAAAAATCAGCACTTCGGGACCCGCTGGCACGTATTGCCAGGTGTCATTGAAGAGAACCTGTTCATCGTCGACGAACTAACAGTCCGTAAAGCTGCAAGACAATTCCCTGCAGTGTTCTTCCTCCTCAGAGATAACGTCGGTGACCCCACCGGCCCTCGACTGTTCTTGGCTCCAATCTGGGAACTGTTCTCAGTGAATAAAGAACGAGTCGACAGGGTCGGACAGACCGGCCACAAGAAAGGCAAATGGATTATAGACCTCACAAACTTTCGTAGGATTAGTGACGAAGCAGACATTCCCGAGATAGCATTGTCAATGTTGACAAGTCAAGCCTGGAAGAACTCCGAGTGTTTAGGCGGAGAGACAGGAACGGTTTAACATGCATGGGAAACTCATTGGGCTCGGTTGCCGGGCACAAGTCGGCAAAGACACAGCAGCCGCTGGCCTTGACGCTCACCGTCTTGCTTTCGCCGATAACGTTCGAGCACTCGCTAAACGCATTGACCCATACGTTAACGACTTCGGTTTACGTCTTTCTGACGCTGTTGAGCGTCTAGGATGGGACGGAGCCAAAACAGAAATACTTGAAGTTCGCCGGTTGCTGCAAGAACTTGGTGGTGGGACACGAGAACTGATCGGCCCACGAGTATTTGTTCAGCCAGTGCTCAGCCATGCCAGAGATTTATTACTTATCGGACAGAATGTCGTAATCACAGATGTTCGATTTCCGAACGAGGCAGACGCCATTCGCCAAGAAGGCGGAATGCTGATACGCATAGATCGCTCAGACGTTCCACGCCTAGACCACCCAACCGAAAACGCCCTCGATGACTATGAGTTTGATCATGTTGTCGATAACAGCGGCAGCAAGACAGAGTTATGCGCCGCCGTAAGGGCAGTTGTGGGCGATGGCTCGTGAGATACCTGTAGATCCAGAGAACCTAGCTCGTAAAGCTTCGATCGAACCTGATGAAGAAGAAAGCTACGACGCCCTTATAGATGCTGTAGAAGCACTCCCAGAACTTGAAAGAGCAGTAGTCGAACTACTCATTTGGGGAGGCTATACAAAGGTTGAGGCAGCCAAGATGCTCGACATCTCTCGATCTTATGTTCACAAATTATGGCGGAGGGCTCGTGGGATTCTCAAAGAGCAATTGTCAGACTTTAACTAAGTGGGGGAGATGTCAGCAGACATCAAAGTATGACGGGCAATGGTGCTCTTATCATTACTTCGCAGCTAACGTCGACGAGTTCCGACACGACGATTATTACCATCGGAAGATTGTCCTGAGGCTCATTCAAGCTAGCCACGATATTCTGTCTGAGACAGAAATCGATGCTCTGTTCAGAGGCCGTACTCGCAACGACGGTCGCCGCACAGATCTCTACACCATTCTCTGATGGAGGGTTTCACTAATCAAGGCGACCCAGTGGAACTTGGTTTCACCACCATGATGACCCTAGGCAAAGAGGGCGAGCTTACAAGTGTGCATCGGATACCTGACGAACAGTTTGTTCACACCTGTGACCAAGATGGCAAATGTATTTGCGGACCGCAGATCATTATTAACGAGTTGCAGCTAGGGCCTCTCCCTATGGTGCAACACCAGCCGTTATTCAAGGCGTACTACGATGAGGATTACTCTCCGGACGAACTCGATATCCCGTATTTCGACCTGGATGACGAAGAGTGACTATCGGTTAAATGTAAAGTCCTGTATACTGGTCTTATGAGGGTACGTGTTTGGTCCGGATCATGGAGTTGACAGCTAAGCCCTTGTAAACTATACAATTACCATAAACTCCCTAAATGTAGGGGTATAAATGTTAACAAGGAGCTTTACTGTGTTAATAGGAGAAGCAATTGAAATCTACATTAATGACCCAAAATCAGGTCTGTCAAACGGGCGTACCGCAGAGGGTTAT
>Ga0070747_1000377_pt1 | contig 22437 bp, 30 predicted proteins | sample VirMetDEL_Mar_31_FD_77321 | JGI IMG/M metagenome (GOLD analysis project Ga0070747, IMG submission 77321) | Aqueous microbial communities from the Delaware River and Bay under freshwater to marine salinity gradient to study organic matter... | ecosystem: Environmental > Aquatic > Marine > Coastal... | reverse complement strand
TTCGTGAGGCATGGTCATGGGAATAGTAGTAAACGTAGATAAAGCTAAAGACATTACTAAGGACAGACTACGTAAAGAGCGTGAGCCTTTACTAGCAACTCTTGACGTTCAGTACATGCAAGCGCAGGAAGCAGGTTCTGATACTTCAGCTATCGTAACTAAGAAACAACAACTACGTGATGCACCAGCACAGGTAGACAGTATGACTACTGTAGACGAACTAAAGGCAGCAGCGTTACCAGACGTAGGTATCTAATGGCAGCTAAGAAGAAAGATTCACGACTAGCTAACGCAGGTGTAGCAGGTTACAACAAACCTAAGCGCACACCTAATCACCCAAAGAAATCACACGTAGTAGTGGCTAAAGAAGGCGACAAGGTTAAGACTATTCGCTTTGGTGAAAAAGGTGCTAGTACAGCAGGTAAACCTAAAGCTGGAGAATCTGCAAAAATGAAAGCAAAGCGTAAATCATTTAAAGCCAGACATGGCAAGAACATAGCTAAGGGTAAGATGTCAGCAGCTTACTGGGCAGATAAGGTGAAATGGTAATGACATATTTAGAAGTAGTAAACAGTATATTAAAACGATTGCGTGAGCGTACAGTAGCTACTACTGAGGAGTCTGCGTATTCTTCACTTATCGCTGTACTAGTTAATGATGCTAAAGAAACAGTAGAAAACGCATGGTCTTGGTCTGGTCTTCGTACTACATTATCAGCTACAACATCTACTGGTATATTTAATTACGAGCTTAATGGTTCGTTAAATCGTATGACAGTATTAGATGTTATTAACGATACTGATGATTTCTTTATGAAGCATAAGGATTCTCATACTTTTAATTCTTTATTCTTAAACACTACACCACAAGAAGGCGCACCCTACTACTATAACTTTAATGGTATTAGTCAAGATGGTGACACACAAGTAGACGTTTATCCAATACCTGATGGGGCATACGACCTACGATTTAATGTAGTTCTTCGTACTGATGATTTATCTGGTGATGCAGACACCTTCAAAGTACCCTCCAAACCTATTGAGCTGCTTGCTTACGCGATGGCAGTAGAGGAGCGTGGTGAAGATGGGGGTGTCAACCCAGTATCTGCTTACGCGAGATCTGACGTAGCCCTAGCTGATGCTATTGCCTTAGATGCTGCGAAGCACCCAGAGGAGACTATCTGGTATGAAAGCTAGAACTATATTGATTGAGAACTTACCTACAACTACAAGTACTTTATATACAGTACCACCTAACACTAGAGCAAAATGGGTACTAGCATTTGTGTCTAATGGTACAGGTTCTACAATTAATGGTGTGCATATTAACATTGAAAATGATGCAACTATTACAGTCTTAGGTTCAAAGTCTTTAGGTTCAGGTGATTACATACAACTAAAGCAAGATGGTGGATATGTAATGCTGGAATCTGGTTATCAAATTACAGGTGATGCAGGTTCTACAGGCGTATCATGTATCTTAACAGTTGAAGAAACACCATTCCTAGTGAGTACAGCATAATGGCAAAACCTTTAGTAACAGCATCACTAGTAGCACCAGCTTTCTTAGGTTTAAATACTCAAGAATCTTCTGTAGCTAACAATCCTAGCTTTGCACTGGAAGCTAACAACTGTGTGATTGACGAGTTTGGTAGACTAGGTGCTAGGAAAGGTTGGATATATCGTACTACTACTGGTGGTACTAGCACTAACCTAAAAGGTATGCACCCATTTCTAGACGTAGTAGGTGCTAACACTTTAGTATCATGGAGTGCTGACAAGTTTTACACAGGCTTAGCTACATTAACAGAACGCACACCAACTACTACTGACACTATTACTGCTGGTAATTGGTCTAGTGCTACGTTAAATGACAGGGCGTACTTCTTTCAGCGTGGTTATAAACCACTGTACTACACCAATGAGACTACTTCTAACGAATTTAAATCAATAGACCAACACGCTGACTACACTGGTACAGCTCCAGCAGCAGATATTGTTATGTCTGCCTTTGGTCGTTTATGGGCTGCTGATACTAACAATAATAAAACTACAGTTTACTTTAGCGATCTACTAAATGGCGCAAAATGGAATACTGGTAGTGCTGGTACGCTAAACATTACTGGTGTTTTGCCTAAAGGCCAAGATATTATTACAGGCTTAGGCGAACATAATGGTAGATTAATTATATTTTGTAACAACCACATTGCAATTTTTGCTGATGGCGATAGCTTTCAAGCAGGTTTTGATGTAAATACATTACAGCTAGTGGAAGTAATTGCTGGTGTGGGTTGTATTGCTAGAGACAGCATACAGAATACAGGTGATGACATTATCTTTTTGTCTGCTACTGGCTTGCGTTCACTAGGACGTACTGTCCAAGAAAAGTCACAGCCAATGAATGACTTGTCTAAGAATGTACGAGATACATTCATGGATATTGTAAACAGAGAAAGCAATTCAAGTCTAATTAAATCATGTTACTTCCCAGAGGCAGCATTTTATTTAATTAGTTTACCAGAAGCTAAAGAGATATTTGTATTTGACACTCGTGGTACATTAGAAGATGCTACTTTACGTTGCACTACTTGGAATAACTTAGACCATACTGATTACGTGTATGACCCTACAGCTAAGACAATGTACTTAACACAGGCTAATGGTATCGCAGAGTACGAAAGCTATAATGACAATGGTAGTAGTTACTTAATGTCTTACTTTACTAACCATTTTGACTTAGGGTTTCCTAATAAAAATAAATTATTAAAACGAGTAGCAGTTACAGTAATTGGAAATCAATCTCAATCCTTTTCACTCAAAGCAGGTTTTGATTACACAGCTAATTACTTTAGTTTTCCTTTTACTTTAACAGAAACAAATGTATCTGAATATGGTATAAGCGAATATGGAGCTAATGCTGAAACAGTATCAGAATATAATTTAGGTATTTCTTTAGAAAGACTAGACTCGTCTGTAGCAGGTACAGGTGCAATAGTACAACTAGGAATACAAACAACAATCGATGGCGCGTTACTAAGCGTCCAAAAACTAGACGTTTACGCTAAAGAAGGTAGGATTATCTAATGAGTAATTATTCTAAAACAACAGACTTTGCAGCTAAAGATGCACTGGCTACTGGCAACGCTAACAAGATTGTCAAAGGTACAGAGATTGACGATGAGTTTGACGCAATACAAACTGCTGTAAATACTAAAGCTGATATAAATAATACAACATTTACTGGCACTACCACTATACCAAGTATTAATTGTAATGGTGGTGTTATTGATGCTACTGTTATTGGAAGTACTACAGCAGCAGCAGTTACAGCTACTACAATACGCACACCACTTATTGAGTATACAGATGGCGATGACGCTATTGTAATCGCAGATGGTGGTGGTGTAACAGTCGCTAACCTTACTGCAACTACTGCTGATGTTAATGGTGGTACTATTGATAACACAGTAATTGGTGGAACTACTAAGGCTGCTGGTACGTTTACTAGCGTAGTAGCTGATGACCTAACTGTAGATGGTACTACACTTACTGTAGATACTGCTAACAATCGAGTGGGTGTGGGTACTGCTTCTCCAACTGAAGCTATTAGCGTAATAGGTAATGCCACTGTAAGTGGTACGCTTACTGCAACTGCTCTTGTTGGTGATGGCTCTGGTATAACAGGTATTGCAGTACAATCAAAAGAACTAGGTGCTCTTGGTACTTATGCTTTTTGTGAGTATGTAGGTGCTGATGGTTCATTAGATGCTGGCTCAACTACTGCTGGTTCTAACTTACGTTACGCTGGTGTTGCTGAAAATCCAAACGTATCTGGTGACAGTGCTATTGTTGTACAGAGTAGTGGTACACCAACAGGCACTTGGCGCATCATGGGCTACTTAAACAAGAGATTAGACTACAAAGTCACTAGCATGTTTTTACGAATTTCATAGGGGATATATAAAATGGGTATTGGAAGCAGTATTGGTGGCAGCTTATTTGGTGGTGGTAAAGTCGCTCAACCTCAAGCTATGAAAGAAGCGCAGCTTCAGCCTTATTCTTACACTAGCCTTATTGGCAATACATCAGGAACAAAAGGAGAAGATGGTGCTTATAACTTTTCTACAGCACTGACTCCTCAACTACAAAGTTTGTATGCACAGGGGCAGCAACAAGCAGAGCCTTTTTTAAGTCAGTACTTATCTGAATTACAAAGCCCTGTATCTAGATTTGATTATCAGTATGGCGATCCTAGACAGCGTGAGCAAGAAATCTTTAATCAACAAGCTGCACTACTGCAACCTGCGTTTAATCAACAAAACATTAATACGCGAGATACCATGTTTGGTACTGGTCGTATGGGATTAAGCTTGGCAGGTGGTGGTCTAGGTGCTGGAGCTGGTACTGGTTTAGTTAATCCTGATATGTATGCTACTAACCTAGCACAGTCAAGGGCATTAGCAGAGTTAGCTCCTGAAGCTCGTAGGCTTAGAGAAGCAGAACAACAAGCTGAGTTTAAACGACAAGAATCAAGATACATACTTGGCTCTGGCGCAGACCAACAAAGATTAGAAAATCTATTAGGTGGTTATGGTGCTTCATATGGTACTCTTAAAGATGTATTTGGTCTTGAGCAAGAGTTACTTGGTAATCGTGCTAAACTAGAACAGATGCGTTCAGACGCTATGATTGGTTCAGCTCAAGCTGGTCGAAACTTATTTGCACCTAGTAGTAGTGGTGGTGGTTTTATGGATTCTTTATTTAGTTCAGCAGGTTCAAGTCTTGGCGATATTGCTGGCGATTATGCAAAAGGCTTTTTCAAAAAACCTGACCTATCTCCTGAAGGCGTAGCTGGCATGGCAGTACAGTATAACACTGGGTATAATCCAAATTCTGGTGGTAGTTCTTGGTCTTTTGACAGTATGTTCCCAAGCAACTAATAATAGGAAATTATAATGGCTGGTATGATAGAAGAAATTTTTGGTGTTCAACCAAGAGATGTGCGTTTAGCAGAACGAGCTGAACAACAAAAAGAAATAGATGCTAATATAGCTGAACAAACTAGTGCTTTAGGGAAGCTTGGTGCTGGTATTGGTACTGGTTTGGGACAAGGTCTTACTGAAGGTTTACGTGAGCGTCTTGGTATTAAGACTGATGCTGAAAGAATAGCAGAATCAAACAAGGCTGAAGCGCAACAGCTTGTTCAAGCTATGTCTCAAGCAACAAAACCTGCTGATTTTGAAGCAATCAAGTTAGCTTTAATTGCAAGAGGTGCTGATCCTAAGTATGTTACTATGTTTGAAACCATGCGTAAAGATGCTTTAGAAAGGCAGAAGCCTGTTATACCTCAACAAGTATCTAAACAAGATGTAGATAACGCAGGTAACATTATAAATAAAACTTTTGAAGATATGGGTTTACCTGTTGATGAATTTTCTGGGACTTATGATAAAAACTCTTATTATGTAGATCTTATGCAAAGAGTAAATCAAGAAAAAGCTAAGATATTAACATCTCAAAAACAAGGTAATCAAACTCCATTACCTACTGACTCTCAGCTTCTTTCATTGCTTGTTAAAAATGATGTGTTAAAAGGTGTTATTAGGGTTAATAGAGACTTCTGGAACGATGAGGTGTCATACAACCCTGAAGCAATCGAAGTAAAAGAGATGCAAGATATGAGAACAGGTAGCACATATGAAGTTAAAAAGAAGTAATAAAAAATAAAATAATTAGTAGGTATACTTATGGCATTACAAGATCCAACACCAGTAGCAGCAGCTCCACAATCTCCTGTTCCAACATTAAGTCAAGAGACTTCTGTGCCTAGCCCTGCTCCTGTATCTAACTCAGCTCCTGTATCTAATCAAGATGAGACTTTTGGTGAGCTGTTAAAGCAACAGGGTTTTAATAAATCTTTAGATGAGGAGATGAGCCAGCAGCAAGAGCAAGAGCTTATTAATAACTTAGTACCTATCTATGGTTTTGGTGATGTTAATACTTTTGTTCCAATAAATAATGATGATGCTGATGGACTAGATAAGTTTGCTTATGGGTTTTATAAAAACAAAAGTTTGCTTGGCAATGCTTGGACTGCATCACAAGCTGCATTTAATACTATCATGGAGGATTCTGTAACTGACTCGTACATGGCTCCTTCAGAAATTTTTGGTATTGGTGAAGAAGAATGGCATGATATTCCTTATAACGAAAGAGTTAAAATGATTCGTGATAGGGAAGATGCAGACTTACGTGCTAAATATCCTGAAGCTGCTGCTGCTTTTGATAGAGATGAAGCTGGGTTTGCTGGTGGTCTTGGTGCGTTTATAGCTATGGCAGGTATTGAAAGTTTAATAGCTTTACCTGCTAGTATGACTGGTAGCGTAGCTAAGATGGCTGCATTTGGTGGTGGTTTTAGTGGTGCTTATTCAGTGTCAGATGATCTTGGCTCTGGTAGAGATGTTAGTTTTACAAGGGCTGCTGTATCTACAGGTATAGGTGCTGTTGCTGCTGGTACTTTGACTAAAGGTTTTAATGTTTATAGCGCAAAGAAAGCAGCCAAGTTAAATTTATTTCGAGAGCAAGGTGCTAATAAAATTATAGACGATGCCAACGTGTCTGCTGCCCTTGCTCGAACACAAGCAAAAACAACAGAAGAAGCTATTGCAGCAAAAGATAAAGTGCCTGACATGGTTGAGCAAATGTTTGGACATACTCGTGAAATAGTTAATGAAGCAAAGGCTGCTACTGGTCGTCAAGTGCTAATGCCTAGAACTGCTGAAGAAGCTCAAACAGTAATTAGAGTAACAAGAGATGCTGCTGAAGAATTAGTAAAAACAAAAGGTAAAACAAGGCAGCTAACTGAACGACTGCTTATCCCTGTTTTAAATGTAATAGAAAACTACTCGCCTAAGATAGCTCTTGACTTAAATAAGTCAGAGATGAATAGAAGTCGAAAGCTTTTTAATATGTTGTCTGGTGAAAAAGATAGGAAGGCTATTGCAAGAGCTAACAGGGTAGATAAAAAAGATGCTAATGTTGGTGTGAAAGATTACATGGCAAGCTTAAAGAAATTAAGTGATGAAGATGCCTTTAAAGTGTTTGTGTTTAGTCGTAATGGAGACATGGAAGGTATTACTAGTATACTAGCTAAAAAGATTGGTGCTGAAAAAGCTGCTGCTCAAGTAAAAAATGCTAGGCGTGTTATTGATGAGATGGAAGAAGATCTTAGTAATGTATTTAGGTACAAAACACCAGATGGTAAAGCAACTAAAGCTCAACAAGTAGGGTCTGCTACAGCCAGCATATTTAAAAAACGAATAAATTATATGCCTAGTCTTGTTAAAGACTACAATGGTTTAATGAAAGCAATAGGTTCTGACAAACGTATTGGCGCTACTCGTATGCGTAGTATGCAAGATAAGTTTCTTGAGCATCATGGTGCAAAAACTTTAGACGACATTCCTCAAGAAGAAGTGTCAAGCTTTTTAACTAGAGTAGCTCGTAATGAGGTACCAGATTATAAAGGTGGTAGGGTTTTTTCTACTGAAGCAAGGACTATGAGTACTGATGACATTACTCCAAATCTATTTAAGTATTATGAACGCACAGAAGATGCTTTATATAAACATATAACTAAATCTGTTGATCTTACAGAGCAAGCTAATTTTTTAGGTTTAAAAAACCTAGCTTTTAAAAAAGATAAAAATGATAACGTGTTAAATGTAATTGATGTTAAAGAAAGTTTAACAAGAAAATTTAACGCTGAAGCTCCAGCACTTCCAGCAAGTGCTTTTGATGCTGTAGATAGTGTTATTAGTTCTCGTTATGGTATGGGCCAGCAAAGCCCTTCTGGAGCAGTAAAGTTTGTTAGAGACTTAGGTTATATTTGGACTCTTGCTAATCCATTCTCTGCGTTAATTCAACTATCTGACGTAGGTTTAGCTATGTGGTCACAAGGTATTATCAATACGTTTAGAGGTATACTATCTAAGAAAGAGTTTGATATGCTTGACTATGGTTTAGCTGATACTATCCAGTCGATCGCAACAGATCCTAGAGATCTGTCTAAGACTTTAAACTTCTTTATGAAGTACTCAGGGTTTCAGAAGATGGATCAGATAGGTAAGAACGTATACATGAACGCTACATGGCAGAATGTAAAACGACAAGCACAGACTAAGGCAGGTGTTGATAAACTTGCTAGAAGGTATAAGACTGCTTATGGCGATGAGTTTGACAGTATGATCTCAGCTCTTAAAAAGGGAGATACTTCTGATGAAAATGTTAAACTATTAATTTGGAATGAGCTATCTGATGCACAACCTATCTCACTATCTAAAACACCACAAGCATCTTTAGATAACCCTAATGGTCGTGTGTTGTACTCGCTAAAAATGTTTATGATTAACCAGTTAAACTTTGTTGGTAGAAAAACATTCAAGGCTATTAGATCACAAGACCCTGCTGTACGAGCTGAAGGCTATAAGTCTATGGCTATGTTACTACCTACTGTAGCATTTGTTGGAGCATCTGTTAGTGAGATGCGAGCTTATCTTAAGAATGGTATGGAAGGGTTTGAGATTACAAACTTTGATGATCGTATGGGAGAGTTTGGATTAAAGATGCTAGGTGCTTCTTACTACACTATTGATCAGCTTCAAAGGGGTGACATAGTTGGTGCTGCTGGCAACTACGCCACCTTACCTGCGTTCTCATTCTTTAAAGATGCTTACGAGGGTCTTGTTAATGAAGAATTTAATTCAAAAAATTCAATAGTAACAGGACTACCTGTTGTTGGTGGTTTAATTAACATACTGGCTAATGATGCTGCTGGTGATGTAAGGAGAGAAGCATCTAAGTTTAGAACTGCTGAAGAAAATAGGCCAACAGGTTTATTCTAACCCTCACATGCGACACATTCACCACTGCTGCCTCTTACACCTGCCTCGCTTCTTAGATAGTACAATGATTTTATGTATTTATCTTTGAAGGCGAGCTTGTGTACCCTACTTATCTCGTCCTCTGGTGTATCACTAGGGAAGAATAAGTTTAGTGATTGCGCTTGACAGATATACTTCTGTCTTGCACTAGCTAGGCGTACCAATACCTCTTGATTAATCTCAAAACTAGTCTTAAAGACAACCTTCTCCTCATCAGTTAGCCAATCGACTAGCTGTACTGAACCATTGTCCTTGATAATCTGATTGATTGTCTCGTCACTATACACCCCTTTAGCCTTCATCAGATCCACTAGGACAGGATTAATCCTATTGATCTCACCAGCAGGGCTACCTTGAACAAACACGTTCTTATACACAGGCTCAATGCCTTGTGAGACACTGCCACAAACTAGTGCAGAGCTACTATTAGGAGCGATAGCTAGTAGGTGTGTATTACGTACACCATGACCCTTACACCACTTAGGTTCTCCCTTAGTCTTAGCTAACCACTGACTAGCCTTAACTGCTTCCTGTTTAATGCCTTTAAACATACGTTGGTTAAGGTTATATGCTTCATAGCTTTCAATATCCATTGAGTTTTGCTGTAGGTAAGTATGGAAACCTAGTGTACCTAAGCCTAATGCTCTACCTGACTCAGTAAAACGTACTGAATTTTCTAAGCCTTTAATTCCACGACCTTGCTTTATAAATTCCTCAGCTACACAGTCTAGGAATATAATAGCAGTCTGTACTGCGTCTGTATCTACCCATTCTTCGTACTTAGCTAGGTTCATTGACGATAATACACAAGTAAACGTATGAAACTCATCACTATGTAGTGTGATTTCAGTGCATAAATTACTTGCTTTAACTTTCAATCCATGCTCTGCATACATTGGTGGGTTAGCTTCATTAACTTTATCTACGAAAAAGAAGTAGCCTTTGCCTGTAACCATCTTGACTTTCATAGCTCGTTGGTATCTAGCTACAGCATCTTCATCTTCTTTGTCTAACCTATCCATAAAATCATTACTAACAATCCAACCTAAGTTACAATCATCAGGGTGGTTAATTAGATGGTCAGCTATCTCCCAGAAATCTCCATGATCTAGTTCAATATAACCTGCCCATGCGCCTCTACGAGTGTTGCCTTGTGATACATCACGAGATAATTGGACAAAACCTCTAAGCACTGGCAGTATCCCTGAAGCAAATCCCCCTCCACTGATAGGAGTTCCTCGCTCTCTAATTCCTCCAATGTAGCTTGAAGTTCCAAAACCATTTTTTGAAAGGACAGCAACCTCTTTTTGTGCATCATAAAATTCATATATACTATCTCCTACATAGTTACCACTACAAGATACAGAGCAACCACGATTAGTTCCCATGTTAGCAAGTACAGGTGTTGAGCAAGCAAGCCAACCATTCCACATTAGGTTAAAGAATTTCTTTTCCCAATGTGTTTTATCATCGTCCATGTGCTGCGCTGCTGTGCTTGATATTCTTTTATAGATTGAGTACAGATCAGGGTATTGATCTGTTGTGTACTTGTCTTTAAGAATTTGCCATGCTGCTGTTGTTACCCATAGAGGTAGCTTACCTTCAGCCTGAAGTTCTTTACGTTCTTCACCAAGTTCTTCGTAAATAGATTTTTCTTTTACCATGAGAATTTTCCTTCCGCCCAGTCACGACTGTAGTTATTACCTTGCTTCGCAAAGAAGTCGTGGAATGATCCACTGTTAATGTTTTTATAAAACCAATGACTGATTGGATCATAGTCCACATCAAACATTGGTGCTATATCTAACTGACTTAGACATAAGTTTAAGCGTGACATAATAAAGTTCTTCATTTGTACATCAGTAATACCCTTGATATTACCCTGTTCAAATATCATATCAATGATACGTCCCTCATGCTCAAGCACTTGCTCACATGTGTTCTTAATCTTCTTTACAATTCTAGCGTATTCCTTCTCAGAAGGCTTCAGTTCGTCTCTAAGCGTTTTAAACAGCCATGCCCCTGCCTCACTATGCAGATTTTCATCTCGCACTGAGAAGTTAATACCTGCGGTCATGTTCATTAGCTTGTTCTTTCCCTCTGCTTGGAAGTGTTTTAGGAAAGCAAAGTTACTGTACAAGATAGCACCTTCTGTGATGCTGCCCATTGCAGTAATAAGTAGTGGGTCATCAGTCTTAAACTGACGATCAATCCATGCCATGCGATCCTTTAGTACTTTATCTTTTGTGTATGACTCATAAAACTCATCAGTCTTTAAGCCCATTACTTCATTCAGCTTGTCATAGAAAGGTGCGTGTACATTCAGTTCAAACATACCAAACAAACTAGCCATGCGTTGAATCTCAGGGCGTGGGAATGTCTTACGCACGTAGTCAAGCCAGTACTCGTTACCTACATGAAGCTCATATAGAGTAAATAGTTTAAGAACAGTTGTAACGCCATGTAACTCAGCATCAGTAAGATTAGTCTTGAGATCATGTATATCTTTCTCCATTTCAATCTCGTCTGCTGTCCAGAAGATTGATTCTTGAGCCTTAGAATACTCTAATGCTTGTGGATAATCATACGTATATGTACTCTTGGGTGTTAGTATTTGTGCATTACTCATCTTCATCTTTACCTGTAAAAGCTAACCCAGTACAAAACCATTCCATTAAGAAACATCTCTCAGTGGTTTCATCTTCAAAGTTATAAAATTGTGTGAATCCTATGTATGGAAACCACCCACCAAGAATAGGCCAGCCAAACATAAGAAGAACATTTAGTTCTTCATGTGTTCGTAACAGTGACCACTCCCATTTAAATAATTTACTCATCTCTTTTCCTTTCTTTTAGATAATTAATACTGACAGGTAGTACATCTAATCCACCATTATCAACCTCATTTAACAACCAGATGCCAGCCCAACTACCATTGTTCTGTGCGCCTAGATACTTCTCGTCATGTTGGTAAAACGTACCTGCGAATAATCCAGTTAAGTTTATACCATCAGCACGTTTCTGAAATGCTATGTCTCTGTCTTGCACATGACCCATGATGCAGGACATCATACGCTTAGACAGTAACGACTTAGCACTTGCTACTGGTCTACCCATAACTCCACTTGTGAAGTAATGAGCAAACGCTACACCCTCAATGATTACTGGCTCAAGAAATCCATGTACTTCCCAGTCATCGAGGTTTAAATCTTTGTAGCTAATTACATCTTCAAGGATAGCATCTGCGTCTACTGCTCTCTCTATCCTGTACTCATGGTTGCCAATGGTAAATACCATACGAGGTTTCCATGCTTTCTTTTTGTTACGTTTCTGCCTTTGGATCTCTTTCTTTATTGGAGCAAGAAGCAAGTCCATTGCTTTGTTACCAGCTTGTACGTCCTTAGTGTATCGTCTGCCTTCAAAGTCTTTACGACCTTTGTCGTAGCTCGATAAGCTAGGCATGTCCCAGAAGTCACCAATGTTTACGATAACATCAGGCTTCTTGTCAGCTAAGTACTCACCTGCCCATGTCAAGTGTTCAGTTGGTACGCCATCTTTTACTTGGCAATCAGGTATTACTGCTATTTTCATGTTGTTTCTCCTTAATGTATTTCATTAGTTCGTCACAATTTTTAACAGTAAAGTGTGCCATGTTTTCTTTCTCACACCACTGTCCCATAGTCATCTTACTACCCTTACGTACTTTCTTATTTGGATCAGACAGTACGAAGATTAACTCACCATCAATACAATCTCTTACTGACTTATACTTCATGGTGTCACCTGCTCTAAAGAATCCTTTACACTCAATGTAAAAGTTTTGATATACGAAGTCAGGTATGTACTTACGTTTCATAATGTAAGGTACTGGTGCTGGTTCGTATTCAAATTCTTTAGGTAGCTTTTCAGCTAATGCTTTTTCTAAGCCACTACGAAATTGGCTATCCTTCTTTTTGTTACGAGGCTTCATTTAAAATCCATTGGCATTTGTTTGTCACGCTGTAGTATCCAAAGAAGCTGTGAGTTTTGTACCGCTCTATGAAATCCATTGTCAAATTCTTTGTCGTATAGATCTAAGATTAACTTATCCCATTCTTCACGAGGAGTTTCATCTAGTAGCTTACTAGCTTTCTTTTCACCAAGCCCATATATGCCTGTTATATTATCTACCTTATCGCCAGTAATCATTTGTTTATAAAAGAAACGAGTACCTTCTTCAGCAGTTACCTGCTTCCACTCTTTCTTTATATAATTATAATGCTTACCTTCCACCATCAATAAGTCTTTATCGATTGTAGCAATAGCAGTGTTAGGTGTTTGAGCTAAACCTAAAGCATCGTCAGCTTCTATGTCTTCGATAAGCTGTGCTTTAAATTTACGAGTTAGATAATCTCTTATGAGATTGTAGTGTACTGGTTTAGACTTGCCAGCTCTGTTTGCTTTGTAATCATCAACGACTTTGTTTCTAAAGTTTCTTCTGCCAGAGATGTACATTCTGTAAGACTCTGCTTCAGTGTCTTTGAGTATTGCATTAACAAACTGTTTGCAGCTATGTAGGGTAAAAGACTCTGAGTCAGCAGTAACTAACCCAGAGTCCTTATCCTTACTCTGACAAGCAAACCCTATTCTATATACAATAGGGTCTCCATCTATCAGAAGTTCCATGACTAGAAAGGAATGTCGTCAGAGAAATCTTCTGATGTAGTTGCTGCTGTGATAGGTGTTACCTTAGCTGTGTCACCAGTAATGCGCTTATCAAACACATACTTAGCTAGGCCAAACAATGCTTTGGTAGCTACATTGTTTTCATCATCAGCGTCACCTACTGCCATAGCAGTGATAGTTGCTTCTCCTACTACATCTTGATACTTAGATGGGATTGGGGCAATACTATCAATGTTGTCATACACTCTGCCTTCTTTGCCAGCTTGGTGTTTGACGATAACATTACATGGTAAACCCAGTACGCTATCCCAGTCAGCCACTTGGCCTTCTTGTGCAGTAGGTTTAAATACCTTGTAATACTTGTACTCATTACCTAACTCATTCATTTGATAAAAGATATTGAAAGGCTTAGTCCACATTAGTCGTGGTTGTTCCTTACCATCAATGGTTACTTTCTCTCCAATGATTTCAATACCTAATGAAAGTTGTTGAGCTGGTGGTTTCTCGTCACCCATGTAGCTGCGTTCTTGTAAACCAAGATCACCTACATAAACTAGACGACCCTCATGCTCACCTTCAGTTAAGTTAGAGTACTCAACATTAGAGTTGGTAGTTGCTACTGGTGATTTACGATTTAAAGCCATTTGTATTTCTCCTTAAGTTACCTATTTATTATAACACATTTTAGTGAATTTGTGAATAGTCTTTACCAAACTGTATATCACAATCTAAATCACGATTTAATTTTAGCACACTGTTGACCTGTTGTACAGCTTTCTTTACTAACTTTTCTGTAGCATCTTTCTCTCCTTCTTTTATTCGTAGTATTAACTCGTCATGGAACTGACCAGTAAGTTGAGGTCGTTTGCTAACGATGTAACCTAACCACATGTCAAAGCAGAACGTAGCAGTACCTTGATTGAGTGTACTAAACTTATCCTTCTCTGCCTTGAGATGGTAGTACAGCTTGGATACTGGATTCCATAGCCACATAGATCCCTTAATGTTCTTAACTTTTAAGTCGTCAGATAGCTTTTTCAGTGACCAGTTACGTTTCCAATACGCCTTGTGTATCTTCGATGCCTCTGCTTCAGAGCAACCCAGTTGCCTTGAGAGCGTCTTAGCACCAGCACCATAGGTACAGGCATAGTTACCACCCTTGTAAGCGTGTCTGATGGCTGTCATTTCGTCTGTCTTATTACCTGCTTTGTACTCGTCTACTTGCTCAGTTGTTAAAGCACCAGCAGATAAAGCCAAGTCAAGGTGTGGATCGAAGTCATCTGACATCATATCTTTTACAAACTCTGGATCGTAATCCCATATGAAGTGTTGCTTAGTTCTATCTTCCAAGCTACACATATCACTACCTAATAATAGGTTTGGTTCTTTAGCAATAAGTAACTCTCTGATCTCCTTGCCTAGTGGTTTACGAAGTGATGGTACATTAACAATGACAGTGTGCTTGAGGCGTAGCGTATTAGTTAGGCCACGCATCTCTGCTCTAGGCTTACCTTGTTTCTCGTATGCTTTGATTAGATTTTCTACTACAATCAATCTGTGTTTAATGATTGCTAGGTTTTCTAACTCAAGTACTTCAGGGCATACACTTGATAACTTCTTTACTGAAGGGCATATCAAACCATCCATGCCTCTGATCTGTGGTACTTCTCTACCATCAGAATAGTTACGATTGTTGTAGTCGTATCGTGCTGGCTCCCAGCCTATAGAAAACAGCCAGTCTTTAGTTTGTTTTACAGAACTAGGGTTAGGTTCTTCTACCTTGACTTCTTCTTTTATAGTACCTTCATAGTCAAAAGGTATGCCCTTGCTTTTAGTTAGGCTGTCCCATTTAATACCTGCGCTAGATAGATCACCATTCTTTTTGAAACATTTAGATGGCTTAGTGCGTTCAGCATACTTGATTACTTTAGGCATTACTTCAGCTAGTTTAGCATTAGCTAAACCAATCTTATTCTTTAAGTCTGCCTGTAGTGCGTATGCTTTCTCGCCATCAAAGTCCCAACCACTTTTCTCAGCAAGTTGAGAGCAGTGCATCTTGAAGCTTAGGTATTTTATTAAAGGCTCTGGCTCATTATCGTATAACTGATTTAAGTAAACTTCCTGTGCTTGCCATAGCTTGAGGTTAATCTTTACATCTTCCTCACAACGATGAATGTATTGCTCTACAGTTAGATTTTCCCAGTCATCTATCTCTGGCTTGGCAATACCTAAACGCTCACCCCACTGTGCAAGGCCATGCTTTTGTAAGTCAGGGTATATATACCAAGACAGTGCTAAGGTATCTACAATCTGTGCATTGATTTTTACTTCCAATAACTTCTCAAGCACTGGCTTATCATAGCGTACAAAGTTATGACCTATGATACGATCATCTTTTGTTACTAGTTTAAAGAAGGCTCGCATGGTTTGGTAGCTACTAGCTGTCCAATCATGCACACCATTCCAACCTTCGATGTTATGAACAGACATACAGTGTATCTTTGTAGCATCGATACCATCAGTCTCTATATCTATAACATAGTCTACCATCTGCTACCTTCCTCCAAGTATTGTATTGTGTCTTCGTTATAGAATACATCAGCACTATAAGATTGTCCATACTCACGATCGAATAACATATAGAATCTGCTCTTGTTCTTTTCTTCTTCAGGACATTCATCAGTACGATCACGACTAATAGCATGTCCATAATGAAACCATTTCTCCATAGCACGAGAGCCTGTAAGCTCACTAGAGAATACTTTAGCACCAGCCTCATGTGGCTTACTAGACTTAGGCTTAGGGTTTACATGGGAGAAGCAGAAGATTGTAATGGGGTAGCTATTTACTAAGTCAGCCATGTCAGTACATATCTCATTGAGCTTGTCATTGGCTTCCGCGCTAGAATAGCGAGAAATCAGTGCAGTTATTGGATCAATCATAAAGATATTGATACCATCTAGTAAGTGCATCTCCTCGATAGCAATACGAATGTCAGACCAATCACGACTAGCACCACGATCATAGAATCGTACCCTGCCTTGCATAGATACTAGTGCATCATGCAGTATCTCATCATTATACTCTTTGTCTGGACGAGTAAAGTCAAGCTGTGCTTCTTTACTTGCCAGCTTCTTAGCAGTACGCACTGGACTATTCTCAAGGTCAAACATACCTACCCTAACGCCTTGATTAAAGGTAAGGTGATGCACTAACTGGTGTTGCCAATCAGTCTTACCAATCTTAGGTGCAGCAGCAACCACGTGGATAGTGTGCGGTCGTATACCAAACGTAGCTTTATTAACTGAAGGCCAGCAAAATGGTATGCCCATCTTAGGCTTTTCCATACACTTGAGTAGGATATCATCGATGTCTACTACTTGACCCTGTCTTTCATGCTGTGAGTTCCATACACATGCTTGGTATAGTTCCTTGCTCTTGCCTTTAACAAGCATGTCACTAGCATCTTTCTCGTCAAAGTCAGCAACCTTAAACATAGGAAATACTTTTAGTACTTCTCTTGCTGCTGCTTTACCAGCATCGTCTTGGTCAAATGCTAAGATTACTTCTTCGTATTTATCTAGGAACTTTCTGTTTGCCATCAGATCTTTGACAGCACCACTAGCTCCACGAGTAAGCGATACTACTGCTGGCTCGAAGGCTGAGTACTTAGCTGGCCTGTTGTCAACAATCGTTTGGTACAGAGCCATAGCGTCAAGCCTACCCTCTGTGATAAATAGCTTCTTACCAATAGATGTGTTGTGTTGATTCCATAAATCAAACTCACCCTTACGATTACCTATAGATGTGAAACGCTTAGGGCTAACCTGCTTGATTTCGTAACCAATAAGCTTGCCATCTTTGTGGTCTGGATAGTAATGCTCTTGGATAGTACGACCATCTTTCTCACATAGTGCTACCTTAACGTTGAATTTCTCTACAGTTTCTTTGCTTAACTTGCGATCAGCAATAGCTGTTGTAGGTAAACTATTAACGTACTCTTTATCCCAGTTTATCATAGGCTTTGCCTTGTCGATTGACACTACTGTTGGTTTCTTTTCCATTTCCATAGGGAAATAGGTTTGACATGCAAAGCAGTAGGCATCGTGCTTGCCATTGTCATGCTCGAAAACTTGACAGGCATCACTACTCTTACATGAATCACATGATTTTTTATAGCTTGGTCTGCCTCTGCTTGCTGTATCTGTCATAGGTCTAGCTCCCTCATAGCTTCATGTCCTGCATGGTCTAGCAACATAATGTATAGGTACTCACCAAAGCCACTGAAGTCACCACCATCACACTCGCTAAGTAACTTTAGCAATTCATCATGCCTAATCTTATAGCCCTCGTTAGGCGCCATAGCGTCCATCAATAACATTTGTATGTCATCACATACTAGCTCATCTACTTTATCCAATAACATATCTTCCTCACTATCTGTTAAGAATTTAGATTGGTACTCGTCTTGCCAGTAATCGCTTGGTTCTTTGCTCATGTTACTCTCCTGTGTTAAGAATAAAATCAGTTGCTTTACTAGCCTTGCTGAAAGCCTTGACCATAATGTTATCATCTTCTTTGAGATAAGTCATCCAAGAATTTAGGTACTTGGCATGATCTTCTCTAGGTTTCTTTTCAATACCAGATGCAACACATAGGTGAGCAGATCCAATCTCTGCTACTAGTTCTTCAAAGGCGTAGTCTTTCTTGGTACGTTCCTTCATTACAATTCTATTTAGCCTAGACTTGTGGCCTGTCCAATGAGTAAGCTCATGAAACATAGTAGAATAGTAATCAGTAGAGCTATAGAAAGCCTTTCTATCTGGCATACTAATTATATCTTTAGATGGTATATAGCAAGGCACACGTTCTTGATTGAACACAATGCCAGCGTTAGTAGCTTTTATAATAGACTCACATTTTTCATCAGGCTCTATGTCTTGCATAGTAGCCTTAGCCTTAGTTGAAGCAAGCTTACTCTCGTCTACATTACCAACGTCAGCGATATTGAATACGTAATATACTCTATAAAAGCCTACACTCCTTGTCTTTTCTTCGCCCTTAGCATTTTTCTCTTTCTTGATTGACGAGTTGAAGTAGATTACTGGTAGTCCCTTACCTTTAGTGTTTGACATATCACCACCAATGCTTGTCCACTGTTTGTATGTGGCATACATAGGTCGCTCGTAGTCAGCCAAACATGATAGGTAAAACTTATTCATACCACTGTAGGTGTTACCTTTGATTGCATTGTGTGGATTACCAAACCTTGCAATCTTCTCGCAGTAAGGTTGAATCCAATTTGAATCATGTTCCTCCATTAAGTTTAGGATTTCTTTATTCACTTTACTTTTAAAGTCTGCAAATTTCATTGCTCTAACCTCACTCTAAGTTCGTGTAAGAATTTATCCATGCCATACTTTTCGATATACTCTTTAGCTTCCTCTAAGCACCAATGTAGATGGTACTCATCTTTAGCTTGTTCATCGAGCGCATCAAACTCAACCTCATCACCATAGTCATTCATAATAATCCTTTGCTTTTAAAAGTTCATTATCTGATACATACCTTACAGTATGCACTACGTTACCACGCATAATAGTTATACACCAATGGTCTACTAATGGTGACAACAATTCACGTATGTTATTCATTACCTCTGTTGTGTTATGAAACTTATCTTCAATAGTTAAGGTATGTGTGTCTGACATTTTTACCTTAGCCCAGTATCTTGGAGTCCACTTACTTACCATCGTTATCAGCAAACCCTAATTGATCAATACGCATCTCTGCATATTCAATAAGTTTTCTTAAATCTTTTATTTCACTCTGGAAGTAATCATTACCTTCATAAAGTTTATAGCCAGCACGACTAGCGTACTTGATTATATTACCACGCCAAAACTCAAGGTTATTTGCCATGATATATACAGCAGGTTCTATATTCCACTTACGATAATACTCTGGGTTTGTTACTTCATTCTCATCGTTCATTTAGTTTCCTCACTTTCTCAATGTCATTAGTAATTACATTTACCATAGCACTGCGAGTTAATTCGTCTAAGATAATTACTCGATCCATATAATCTATAGCGTCTTGAGTAGTCTTATCAAAGTCTAATGCCCAATTAGCAAGCATGTTAGCTATTCTTATATAGGCTTCTCTGTTATCACTCGTCATCTAAGTCCTCTATATGTAGTGTAGGTTCAATATCTATAATAGATATAAGGCACTGAGTACAAGTATCTAAGTATTCTCCACTCAATGGGTGAGTGTCGTTATATTTTCTACTTGTTTCTTGGTCAGTTAAAAGAGTATTACAAATAGTACATCTCATCTTGATAATCCTGAGTCCCTTCATACTGGTGCAGAAGATGGTTGTTTTCTTCTTCAGCAAGCTGTATGTAGTCATGGATAATCTGAGTAACAGATGGAGTAAGCGTTAGTTTATTTTCCATACTTGATAAGTAGACAGTCCAATCGTGAGACAATTTAGTTAGTTTATTTATTGGTGTCATATATATCTCCTTAGAGGTGTGTTCCCTATAGTATTACCTAATGGAATATACATGTGGGGTATATGTATCACATGTATAAGTAAATGTAAAGATATTTAATTATATTTTTATATACAAGAAGAAAAAATAATCAACGCCTTCGCAGAAGGCAGAGGCGTTGCATTATTTTTTTGTAACCTGACTTTATATTTTTTAGTTGAAATCAATTTTAAGCCAGACTTGATGTCCATAGTATCCCCCCGCGCGGTGGTTGTATATCCCATTTGGGCTATGTTTCCCATATGGTATGTACATCAGCGCGAGCGAGCAGCGTGGGTTGGCGTTCTGGCTCTCTATGTACTACAGCCACGAGCGAAGCGAGTTGATTTTTTTTATGGTGAGCGCAGCGAACACATTATGTTGTTGCGAGCGAAGCGAGCCAATTATGGTGAGCGATAGCGAACTCCTTTGATCGAGCGAAGCGAGAAAATTTTTTTTTTGTATATAAAGTGAACAGTTTTACCACTTGTTCAGGTGGGTCAATTTATTTTTTACTTCGAGCGTTGGCTAGCTCCTCGAGTTGCTCGCGTGTGAGTTTAGGCGGGAAGGCTTTTACGTTTGTATCGCTGTAACCTTCCGCCTCAATTAGCTGTCGCATTTTCACCCATTTGAGCTGCTGCCCTTCAAAATATGACGCTTTGTTTGCGCTGTGTGATGCTGCTGATAAATCTGCATCATCTCCCTTTTGCATTTCGTCTTGCAGTGCCATCTGGTGTTTATCGTGGTTGTTCTTGCTGCTTTCTGCGAGAGCGTTGCAAGAGCGCGCCAGCCCATTGCCCAGCATTTGGATCTCTTTTTCTACGTCTAAGCCAAGCGATGTGAAATCAATGTTTAATAATGTAGTCATTTTATATCTCCAGTTTATACTAGGTTAAGTTTATATTGCTGCAGTTTTTCAAGGTTTGCTGGCGTAGGCCAGCGATTGTAAGCGATGGTTAATGTATCAATATCGCTCAGTTGTTTATCTGATACAATGCGTTTCACTGCTGTGAAGTTATCAACATGTACCCGCACTGCGTTACGAAATGCCAGTCTTCCCTGCCTTTGTTTAGTGTAATATAGTTCCATTTGTCAACCTTTTTTGGTGGTTTATTTATCGTTTCCTTGATTGTAATTATAATGATTCTGGCTGGTTTGTCATGGGATAAGTCTGGTTAATTTTAGGGATATCCTGTGTATAACTTTAATACTTATCCACATATTTATCCACAACCACCCCCTTGCAAAACTTACATAGGTAGGTAAGGAGGTGTGTTCCCCATATGGATACAGCGTATGAGCGAAGCGCAGTCAAGGTTAGTCTGCTTATTGCTCATCGTATAGATATACCCTAGAATCATCAACCACGCGCAGTGTGTTTACAGTATCACCTATTGGTATGTTTTTACAATTAGCGATTCATGCTGACTATATTCATCTTCGACTACAATGACGTCTTCTCTGTGGTGTTCTAATACCCACTCTTTAACGAAATTTATACGTAGGCTGTTAGCCTCATCTTCGTATGTTGGGCACAGTGGGAACGCTTCAAGTATCTCGAATACTGTCTCGCAGTTTTTCCAATTATTTCTGAAACAGAGATCAGAGACTATATCTCTTTCTCTTTGTTTTTTTAACAGTATTCTATTTTCATACTCCAATACTTCTTTTATGGTTTCGTTATGCTCTGGCCAATCATTTTCATATACTGTATAAATTATCTTCATTTCTTAACTCCAGACTGTGTTTTGTAAAACTTTTTCAAAAGTTTTGTTTTTAATCTTTTGATATAGTGACATCGCGTACAGCGATTCATCACCTCAGATAGTCCATCAGATCGCATATAAGCATTTTTATTACACCAAGAGCTACCAGTACAGCAGTCAGTACTACAGCTACTGTCAGAGCGTCATAGAATAGTTGCAAAGGATAGTGCCTCTATTACAGTCATAACAAGTATCAGTATAGTAGTAGCTGCTAATACACACGATATTCCTATTGTTATTATCATCCATTCATTACTCATTGTACCCTACCTCTCTAGAAAATTCATTGGCTGCAGCAAGGCAAGAGCCAATGCAATTTTATAGAGGGGTGGGGTCAATTCATATCTTACATCTTATTAGTTATAGATGGATTAGGTAACTTCCTCCATACACACACATCTATCATATGGAATCACCCAGTAATTTAATCATAATATCTTTCAGTCAGCTAGGTGAGAAGGGCGGGGAGAGGCAGAGCCATACAATACTTATATATGATCACTCCTAGATAAAAAAAAAGTGAGATTT
>Ga0070747_1000375_pt1 | contig 22442 bp, 9 predicted proteins | sample VirMetDEL_Mar_31_FD_77321 | JGI IMG/M metagenome (GOLD analysis project Ga0070747, IMG submission 77321) | Aqueous microbial communities from the Delaware River and Bay under freshwater to marine salinity gradient to study organic matter... | ecosystem: Environmental > Aquatic > Marine > Coastal ... | reverse complement strand
TTTGTTTATATTAAATTTTTCAGCAAATGAAGTTTTAGTTCCAATTATGTTAAAGTTTTCTGGATCAAGATTTAATTTTTTATTTGCTGCTGTGTATTCGTTAAAGTACCTTTTGTGAAACATATCTTTAAATAAATCCCAAGCGTTTCCATTAACCATACCCATACCTTGTTTAAAAGATACTCTTTTATTGTTTTCATTTATATAATAAGTACTGTTTAATGCTTTAGCATCTTTTGGGTTTACACCTATTAAGTAATAGTTTTTCTTTATAGCTTTAAAAGTTTCCTTAAAACCTTTGCCAGGTTTGTCTTCTAAAATAGAATCAAGCAGTGTGTTAAACACGTTTACGTTTTGTAAGGCATGTTCAAACTCTAAATTACCATCAAACGTTTTGTCATGACCAAGGTATTTAGCAGCTGCTCTATTAGGATGCGTTCTATCAGATATAGATCCGGAAAAATAATAAAAAATAGGTATGGCTAAAGATTTATTTTCTTTAATTATATCGTTAAAATTATTCCACATAAAATTAAAATTATAATCAGCTTGGTCTTCAAATTCTTTAATTTTTTTCTGATTTTTATTTATTTCTTTACCAGTTTTTCCAATGTAAGATGAAAATTCTCTTTTAGTATATTGACCATTACTTATTTCGTTTTGTTTAGTTGCACCAAAATATATTTCAAGTTGATCTCTCATGTATTGTTTTATTTCTGGATCACGTATTTTGTCAAACTGACGGACAACATTAGCTTTAGTTATAAAACCAGGCATTTTTTCATCTATTATTTGCAAATCAGAAATAAATTTTCTAACATTTGTTTTGCTTGCCGCTGGGTTATAATAAAACTTTTCTATCTTGTGTTTTGTAGCAAAAAAACCTGCTGTTTTACTATATTTTACAGTATCAAAACTTTTTTGTTCAGTTTGAAAATCTTCAATATTATTAGATATTTCTATCAATCTATCTTTTGTAGCTTTATCTAACTTTGTAGAGTCAATATAATTATCCAAAGCCAGTTTAACTTTTCTTCTGGATATACGTCTAATTAAAGCTGTTCTTCTTTCTGTTAGCGTTCCTGGTTTGCCTTCTAAAAACCATCTAATATATTCACGCTTATTAGTAGTGTTTTCAAAAACATCTTTTACATAATTACTTACTTTACCAGTTATTTCGTTTTTATTTTTATATTTTTCTGTACGTACTTTTCTCTTTTCAAACCAAGGTCTGTAAGCATCTCTTATTGTGTTAATACCTAAACTTTGTACTATTTCAGGATACTCACTTCTAATCCACGCTTCATACTCAGGGGTTGGTTCAGTCTTTTTGGTTTCAGGATTTTTGCTAATTTTTGGAATTTGTTTTCCAATGTTTTTACGTCCGTCACCTAATATAAGTTTTTCTAAAAGCTCTTGTAAGTTTTTAGGATTTTGCTTGACTAGCGCTTCAACATCTTCAATAATTTGTTTATTGACTGCGTTGTCTTTTAATTTTACATCAAAAGATTTTGTTACCCTACTTTTGTCAGCTTTAGTCGTTTTAGTTACTACAGGTGTTGAGGCTGTGTCTTTTAGCTCTTTAGCTTCTTTAGTATCTATAGTAGTTGTTTTCTTTTTTATTTCTCCTTCTTCAAATAACTTCTTTTTAGCTACTAAACCAGAATACACAACGTTACCAGCTTTTCCACTACCACCATATATCCATTTAGATAACTGAGGTGTTTTAGCTGGATCATAGTTCATTAATCTATCAGCAAGATTTTGTCTTTGTATTTCTTTTTGCTCTAGTGATATGCCTTCACCAAATATTCTATCAAATTTACCTTCAAGCATACCAGAATATATATTATCAAAGGCACCACCTGGTTTTTGAAACTCAGCTTTTGTTTTGGCACCTTCTGTATAAGTATCTATTTTTTGAGATATATCGCCTTTGCCTTTGTCTAAGTTTACAGTTGATCTTGATTCTTTAACAACAGTAGTTTTAGTTTTTTCTTTTTCGTCTGGTGGTATAACTAACGTTAGATCTTTAGCTCTATTTTGAAAACTATCAATGTATCTAAATATATCTTCTATAGTATTAAAACCTAAAAAAAGATTTTTATCTCCAAGAAGTTTTCCGGCAACAAGCTTTACAAATCTTTTTAAATCATAATTTAAAGACATTGTTTCTCTACTTATTATACCTTGATCTTTTAAATCACCAACAAGAGTTATTAGCTCTTCTAAATTAACACCATCTTTAGATTTATATTGCTCTATTCTGTTTTTAATTATTTTAGCATTTTTTTTATCTATTAAATTATTTTCACCTAAAGAATTTAAGTGTTGTTCTATAGATGCAACTGCATTTTCAGCAGATTTAACTATTTTACCGTCAACAACAATACCAGCATCTATTAAATTTCTATGCAGCAACTCATGTAAAGGCGAAGAAGCGGCGAACAAAGCAGAGGCACCGCCAACAGCTATACCTTCAAGAGCTACATCTTCCATTAAAACATACTCGCTACCAATAAACATGGCATTGTTATTACCAGCCAAAGCTTCATCGGCATCTTTTTGAGATATAGTGTTATCTGCTACTTTTTGCTTTAAATATTCTTCTAATTGTTCTTTTGAGTTTTCTCCTTTGAAAATTTTAACGTTTTCGTCTCCAACTATATTTTTTAAAATATCTTGGTTTAGTTGATATTTACCTAATTGAAAAGCCATTTCAGCTTCGTTGTTTAAATCATAATCAACACCTTTTTCAAGACCTAATTTTTTTAACGTAGCTTCAAGATCTTTTTTATTACGAGCATCAGATTTTCCTAACAACAACTCTCTTTTGCTTTCTTGTTTGTTGTACTCTTCTATTAATCTTTGTTTTTGTTTTTTATTAAAATTACTTTGAGAATCTATATCACCACCTAGTCCTTGCAAGTTTTTTAATGCCTCTCTCTTCAACCTATTAGCCTCAAAAAGATCTGTAACTTCTTTAGGTGTCATCCTAGATATCTTTTGAACCACTTGAACATCTGTAATTGCAGCTTCTTGTAATAACTCCAACTTTCTTTCAGTCAACTCTCTTCTTTTGTTAAAGTTTAATGGAGATGTGTTATTTAACTCATCTTGTATTTGTAATATTTCTTGAGTTCTAATTCTACTTTGTTCGCGCTCTTTAGCAGTACTAACCTCTCCTTTTAAAACGTTGTATGAGTTCATACCCATAGAAGGGCCTTGTATTGCAAAACTAGTAAAAGCTGTATTAACTAAAAAGTCAGCATCTAAACCTTCTATCATGCTTTTGTTTTCACCTAAAACAGTTATATCGGTTAAGTTATGACCAAGTAAAGTAGCTATTTCTTCAAGCTCTTCAACACCAACGTTGTAAATACTACCTTTTGCGCCTCTAATAGTTTTTTTGAACAAGCCAGGACCATAAACTTTGCTAGTTCTAGTTAAACCGTTCATATACCTTAAAGTACCTAAACGTTCAGCATAAGAAGCTATACCACCATACGCAAAAGTAGAAAAAGCTTTTTGCATACCAGTAAAGCTTAAAGCGTTTTCGTTGTAACTTATTTGTTCTTTTATGCCAAGTATTTCGTCAGGGGTTCTAATTATATCACTTTCAAGCATAGCGTTTAAAGCATCTATATTTTCTTGAGCATACTTTTCACCAACTTCAATATCTCCAAGTTTACCACCAGCTTCCATTTCGAAAAATATACCCATACCAAGGTTTGCCATTTTTCTTCTGGTTTGTCTCGCAGCTTCTAGAGTTAAACCTCTTGTAAGAAGCGCTCCAGTACCAGAGGTACCAAGAGCAACAATTATGCTAGGAGCATTGTTACCTAACATTTGTTTTGATGCTTCCCATATATTTCCTAAATTTATATCATCCACCTTAATTGTTGTTGGTAAAGTTGTTTCTATTTCTTTACCTACTTCGTCGTAATAGTTTATTGCGTTTTTATAATTACGATCAAGTGCCTCGTAAAGCTTTCTGTCTCTTTCCATTTGAACAGGTGTTGATTCAGATTTTAATGTTGCTTCACCTAACAACTTCATAAAACCAGTACCAAGTACTGCTCCACCAGCTAAAAAAGTTTTTTCCATCTGAAGCAACGCCCTTCCACCTAAACTATAATCTAAACCTAAGGCTGTAGCAGCTATAGATGTATTTTCGAAAGTTTCTGCTTTACTAATTAAATCGTCAAATCTAGTTTTTAAAGATTTTTGAGTTTCTATTAAAACGTCTACGTTACTTTGTTTTAATTTATTTTGAAGTTCGTTATTTTCTAATACTAAAGCATTGTATTCTAATATTTTATCTTTAGAAGATTTTTCATCAACATCACCTAACTTTTTAAATTTTTCAGCTAACAAAGATTGTTGTTTTAAAATAAGCTTATTTTCTTCATTTTTTTTAAAACCCTCTAAATCATCTTCGTATTTCTTGTAATCATCTTTAAAAGATTTGTCAACAGCTTCTAAATAATCGGCTTCAAAATCTATAGCTTTAGTGGTTCCTAATTCAGCATCTTTTTGTTTTAAAGTATTATATATTTCTTTAGGATTTTTGTAAGTTTTACCATTTATAACAACTTCTTTTTCATCTCCAATAACGCTAGGTAAGGCTAAATAAGCTTCCATTTGTTTATCTTTTGGAACGTTTATTCCTATATACTGTTCTGTAAGTTCTCTTTTTCTATTCTTTTGCTCAACTTCTATATCGCCTTTAAACTTAATGCTAGCTGGTAGCTCACCATTACCACCGTCCCACTTTTTGTATTCCTCATACTTGTTAATACCTTTTTCTAGACTTTCTTTTGAATTAAAGTAAGCTTCTAAATCTGTCTGCAAATCATTTACATAAACTTCTGTTTCTTCAGTCTGTTCTAACTCTCTAAGTGATTCATCTTTATATATGTCTGCTATGTTTTTTTCAACTATTTTAGTTTTTCTATCAAGCTTGTCTAATGAAAAATACTTTTCAGCGGCTCTAGATGTTACTTTTTCATCATCTTCTTTTACTGAATCTTGCGTATCAAAAATATCTTTAACAAAATCTTTTGTGTTTTTTTTACCAAATTTTTGTGGCTTACCAAAATCACTAATACTAACATCTAACTTAGTTTGCTCTACGTCTGTATCTTCTGTTACTGTGCTTACACTTGGTGTAGAAGTTCCTCCTATTGCAATAAACTCTTCTTCTGATATAAAACCGCTGTCATCTATTGGCGTTTTAGTACTTGATGAGCCTTTTAACAAAGTTTGAAATTCTTCTTCTGATATAAAATTATCTGGCATGTTATTATTTTTATTTACTTCCTAGTGTAAGGTAAATATCCTTTTTTTCCGTTTTTTACTCCTGGTATATATAGCTGCCCATTTAATATTGTTACGCCTTTATTTTTTTCTTCTTTTGTTAAAAATAAACCACCAGCTTCTTCAAATAAATGGTTTTTTATTGCCAAGTCCGATTTTAAGTTATTTGTATTAGGAATTTTACCCATAAGTCTAGACCCATCATCACCCCCGTATAAGTACCAATAAGGATTACCGTCATCTCCTTTTTCTAATTGTGCTCTTGTGTTTTGGTCACCAAAAATAATTTGACCAATAGTATTTGGGGTATCTAGATCAGCTTCAGCTTTTTTCAACAAATTGTCAAATTTTTGTTTACTTTGTGTTTCACTTTTTATTCTTTGCTCTTCTTGTATTTGCAGTTTTATTAAAGCAGCGTTAGGTGTTGTTTCTTTTGGTGGTTTAGTAGTGTTTCTCTTCATAATATCGTAAGCATTTCCACCACTTACATTGCCAACAGTTCTAGCTATTATTTCTTTTTTTAATTGAGTGTCACCGTTAATAGCCTCTACTAATTTAACGTAGTTTTCTGGTGTAGCCAGTGTAGCATCTTTATCGTCAACTTCACCATCTAAATTTAAATCTATACTTTGTAATGTAGTATAAATTTCTTTAGATAAATCAGATTTACCTCTATTTTTTAACAAATCATCAACGCTTAAACCGTCCATGCCATTAAAGTTTTTATCTGTAAAAGCAGATATTATATCCTGATTACTACCTAATTTATCTAAAACAGTGCTTTGCACTCTTTTTTGCGCATCGCCTTTATCTTTATATGTATCTTTACCACCAGCAACTCCATTTAACACTGTATTAATATCTGTAGCTATTTTAATATCTTTGTAACCAACTTTATTAAAAAGCTCTTTCATTGTTATTTTTTGATCCGGACGATTAGGATCTGTAAATACATAATCGTTTTTACCTTCATCATAACTTACACTTGTAACGTTTGTATTTTCTTTAAGATCAGTTAAAACAGAATTAAAAAACTTACGATCTTCAGTAGAATTAAATTGAAGGTTTTGAACATTGTCTATACCACTATCAATTAAGCTTTGAGCATTTTTTAATTTTCCAGTAAGTGCATTGTACTTCATACGCAACTTTGCTTTTTCACTTTTAGTTTCAGCGTTTTTTATAGCGGTTTTATATTGTTCAACAATGTTTTGTGTTATATCAAATATAAAATCATTACCTAACGCATTAAGGTCTCCATCAGTAGCATTTACTAGTTCTTTTGTTTTTTTAACTTCCTCTCTTTCTTCAAAAGTTATATCTTTATACAATTTATCTATACCCGCAGAAAAAGTTCTAAACGCTTCTTCTCTTTTATCATATACACCTTTAAGGTCTGCAGGTACATTAGCTGCTGCCTCTCTAAAAGAAGCACCTACTAAAGTAGCATCTGCCTTACCCATTAAACTCATTGATTTTGCCATAATTTATCTTGTTTTTAAATAAGTGCCGTACAAATCTGTAAGGTTACTAAAGTTTTGTGACATCATTTGACTTGCGCTAGCAGCCGCTTGTTGAGTGTTTAAGGCGGCTTGCTGGTAAGCTTTGTTAGCACCAGCTGCTTGACCAAACTGCATACCTAATAATGTTGATTGTCTTGATGATTCCGCCTGTTGAACCATTGCTTCTCCAGTTCTCTCTTGTAAATCTACAGAACTAGCGCCTTTAGCCCTCATTAGTTCATTGGCAACTTCTTGTTTTTGCAAACCAGCAGATATTTTTTGAGCTTGTAACTGACCTTGGTTTGCCAGTGATTGTGCTAAAGCAGCAATACCACTAGTACCCGCGGCACCACGTAGTTGTCCTAGTATATCGGCTCTTTGCTGTGCACCTTGTTGAGCTTGAAACTCAGCAGCGCCTGTAGCAACTCTTAGATCATCAAAAGGATTTTCCATATCAGCATATGGATTTGTAAATTCAATTGCTCTATACTCTTGTTTTTGCTTCTCTAATAACTCAGCTTGTTCTTTCTGAAACTTTAAAGCTTCTCTTTGTGCTCTTGCCGCTGCTCTTTGTTGTCTTTTACCACCTATACCACTAACAATAGATGAAGCAGCTGACAAGCCTAACATAGCCGTGTTTGGATCTACTGCTTTAAATGGAGATTGTTTTGCCATAGTTTTTTTAATATGTTATTAATCCGTAATTTGTTTCTGTTACTTTGTAACCTAATTTTTTGCATCTTTTTAAAATGCCTTTATTATTTGTTATAGCCCACATATCTAAACAACCAACATCTTCAGCCATTTTTTTACATGCAGCCATTAATTCTAGTATTATATTAAACCTATCTTTTGATATATATTTTGGGTTTGATATTAAATTATCTATGTAACCCATTTTAGAATTTGTTAAATATAAATAAGCAGCAGCTATTGGTTTATCTTTTTCTATTATTAAACCACCCAAACCTTTCATTGGTAAAACTTCTAAACTTACAGGTTTAAAACCTTGTTCAACCCACCATTTATTTATAAACTTGTAATCTTCTAACTTTATCTTACGGATTGTTAGTTTATTACTCATAATATTTTATTTAATTATAAGTATTATAGTCACAGTTTTCACTGTTTTTTTACTTTTATGTAATAGATAAGAGTCTTTCTACATCAAAGTAGATGTTACCGCTATCAGTACCTGCTTTTAATATTTCTATATTACCACTAATAGTTGCTTCTTGCCCAGCGTTTGCAAATGTAAACGTTTGGCCTGATTCTAAAACTTGTGTTGTGCTTAACGTTAAATTACCAGCGCCACTAGTAGCACTTCTAGCTGTAACAGTTGGGTTGGCTTGAGCAACATTTATACCTATACCGCTAGCAGTGCTTACATTGGGTAATATACCGTTTACAGAAGAAACAGCAAGCGTTGTACTGTTACAAGCTGCTGTTGACGTAGTTTGTATTGGTTTTAATGTAATTTTAAGATCAGTAATACGCAAATCATATCCAGTTAAAGCTGTTATGTTTTTCTGGCCATAACCTAAAGCAGTTATGCTATCACCAGCTAAAAGTAGTGGTTGTTGGTTGTTAAAAACAAGGTTACCTGGTTGCACGGTAACCACACCTTTTACTATTGTTGGCTTTTGATTGTTAGTTGTTTTAAAAGGTGCTTGATAATTTACTATTGTTTCTTCATCTACAGTTCCTTGATTTATAATTGTAGTATTTAAATATTTAGAAGGCCTTGTACCAGCAACTACATTTGCAGAGGTTCCTACAAACATTTCTGTAGAAATACCACTAATATCATCTACTGGCCATTGGTAGTTTGCTTGTGGCGTAAAAGTTAACGGTTGATCATCACGAAACTGTATTGCTTGTGACATTGTAAAATCAGTGGCAGTGCCACTAGTTTCTACAACGGTTACGGTTGTAAGACTTGAATTAACTTTAGAGCTAAATACTAGCCTTTTGCCATCTGCAAACTGTGTTGCAGCACCTATGCTGAATTTTTTAGCGTTACTATCTACGTTAATTGCTGTAACGACACACGCCCCAGGCTGTGCATTGCAATTTACTGCGCCTTCACCGGTTACTATATCACCTACAGCCATTATAGTTGCTACATCTTCATCCATAACTACGTCAGTACCATCGGCTATAGCACCATCAATAGTGCCACTAGTAGTTGGTGAAGTTATTTTATCTCCAACTGCAATTACAGCAGACAAATCAGTATTATCCACTCTAACTACACTACCACTAGTTACAGCACCGTTAACATCATCACCAGTAAAAGCAGCTCTAGCTGTTGGATATATGTTTTCACCTGGCAAATCTTCTGGAGCAGAACCAATAGTAATATTTTTTCGTCCTATTATATCATTTATATCAGGTTGTTTTAAAATTTGATAAGCTTTACTAGCGGTGCTTACTATAGATTTTACTGAAAATGGTGTTTTACCTTTACTACCACCTCTAGATACTGTTACGGAAGTAGTTGTATGCCCTGATCCAGTCATTTCAATAGAACTGTTTGGTGATAACTTACCTATACTTAACTCAACATTAGCATATTGATATATAACTTTTTTTAACATTAAAGAGTTAGACCCTATAGAAGAGTTGATATCAATAGAATCATCACCAAACCTAAACTCTTGGTAGTCTATGTGTTTAGTACCTGGTTTTGCATATAAAGAAATATCGTATTGAGCATCACCAGTAAAAAATAATGTTACCCCGTCGCTTATAGATGCGGCTGCTGAAAGTGAAAAAACATTTGTAGAGTCAATAGAAGCAACTGTTATAACACTGTTATTAAGAGTATCGTTTCCTGTAACTCTATCTCCAACAGCCATTGTGCTAGCAACGGCAGTATCCATAGTTACAGATGTAGCGCTAGAAACAGCACCGTTAACAGTATCTTTAGTTACAATTGATGGAAACGTAATTTCTTTTTCAAAAACATTATTGTCCTGTATAGATTCTTCTAAGCCATAATATGTAGACTGAAATTTATTTGTAACAAAATTATAATAATTACCAGTAGCATTGTCTTTAACCTCTAATATAAACTCACAACCTTCATCACCAGTTAATTTAAAAGTTCTTTTTTGAGATGTTTGAGGTAAGTCAGAAAGATCTATATCAAAATTTTTAATAATCCTAGAAGAGTAAAGTCTAGCATGCTCCTCATCTGACATTAGCGTTCCATCAGGCATATAATGAAAACCATCCGGAGCAACAAGCCCTTGGTTGTTCATTCTTCTTTGCTGCAGCGCAGCTACTCTTTGACTTGAGCTAGTTGAATAACTTGTTGATGCTGATGATCCTGATGAACTTCCGTATCCGTTTGACATTTATTTTTATTTTTATTATTTACTACTTTCTGAAACTTCTGAACCTACTGAAAATAATTCTATTTTATCTTTAGAATAATTGACAAATTCTACTTCTGCATAATAACCTTTTAAACTTGAGGAATTAACTTGTTTGTTTTTAGCAAACATAATGTAATCACCAGGTTGTGGTGGGTTTACTAGAACCGTGCCTATTGAACCACCACCTGATTGTGGGCCACCTCCAGTTTGTGTAGAGTTGTTGTATACAACCGTAAAACTATTTTGTGATATAGATGTTACAACACCAAAATTTACCATATCGCTATAATTATTTACAGTATTAAAACTACCTTGAGTAACCGCAGAGTCAACTGGAGAATAATATACAGTATCGCCTACTTGTAAGCTAAAATTAATTTCACTACCAAATGTTAAAGTATGTAATTGCATATTTTTTTATATTTTAATAATCAGGGTGACCCGGACCAATAATTAAATCTCCAATTTCAAAGTTACCAGACTGACTAGCTGGCTGTGAAAAGTCCCATCCTCTAGAAATTACAGCATCACCGGTGTTAATATTCACATTGTCTGTTATTGCAGAAGTACTAATATACGTCATAAATTGCCCACTATAAACTACAGCTCCGTTTCTTATTTGTTTAAAAATAGTATCATCAAGCTTTGCAATTCCCCAACCTGCGGTACCACCAGGACTACAATTGTATTGAGCGCCAAAATCAATAGCATTACCGTTAGCATCAGGAGAACCGGTATAATGACATAAAAAATCTTCAATTATGATTGCATTTAACGCTCCCCATTTTCCTGTAGTTGTTGTGGTAGAACTTAACGAAGTTATTTCTAAAGCAAAGTATGTGCAACTATTATCATCTACAGTAGCTGAAGAATCATAATTTGTTGCATTTGGATCCATGCATCCATCAACTACTGCAGTAAATGTACATGAATTATCATCTATAGTTGCCGATGGATTATAGTTATCGGCTGTTGGATCTGTACAGCCAGCGCAAGTAGTGTAATCACACATTGAATTAAAAGTAAAACCTGCCGTACTATCATAGTTGCATGCTAATGGATCAGTACACCCCCAATCATCAAAAGTACAAGTACTTGAAACAGGAACAGGGTTGTTACTTACATTTATTGTAATACCTCCTACTGTTATACTAGTTACGTTAGGTAAGATTGATGTGTTTGCGTTTGGATCGTAGTTGGTAGCTGATTGATATAAACATCCACTTACTACTGCAACACAAGAACCATCATCCGTGTTAACGTTAGTTGTTAAGTTTTGATTTGAAGGCGTAGCTGGCGTAATGTAATTATTTGCAGTAGGATCTGTACAACCTAAAACTACTGGATAACAACCATTTACCAATCCAAAATAGTTTTGCGTACTTGGTATAGTTGCTGCAGAATTGTAGTTGTAGCTTAGTGTATTAGTATTGTTATAATATTCGTCCATACAACCAGTTATTGGAGTTGTGTAATCACAACTTCCATCATCAATAGTAGCTGCTGAATCATAATTTATTGCTATTGGATCTGTACAACCATAAACATCATAATTACATGATCCATCATCAGTAGTAGCGTTTGCATTATAATTTGTCGCAGTAGCATCAGTACATCCAAGATAATTACAAGAACCATCATCACTATTTGCCGCAGGATCGTAGTTTGTTGCCCCTGCGTCTGTACAACCAAGTGCAACCGGTATACATGATCCATCATCTGTATTAGCTAAAGAATCATAGTTGAATGCTGTTGAATCCATACAACCTAAACTAGTTGACACACAACAACAATTAACATAATTACTAACACAAGCTGGACCATTAGTACCATCACAAGGACTTGTATATGTATTGCTACTATTATAGTAAAGCGGATAACCATTTAATATTTGAGTATCCATACAGCCGACGTTTTGTAGTGTAGTACAACTACCGTCATCATTAGTAGCTTGTGGATTAAATTCTACATATGCAGGATCTGTACAGCCTAAGTACACACAAATACCTGGAACATTTGCATCAGGATCATAATTGTCAGCTAATGGTTCCATACAACCATTAATAGCAGCTATACAAGTACCGTTGTCAACTGTAGCCGCGGCATTATAGTTTAAAGCAGTAGGGTTTGTACAGCCAGGTAAATCTAATAAATTTTGGCCAGCAGTTTGAAGTATACCTATTCCTTGGAAAGAAATATCAGCACTATCAAAACCACTAGATCCAAAATCATTTAACGTTGGTGTTTTACCTTTTATATAATTAAACCATTTTCCTTCTTTTTTAATAAATTCATTTAAAGAACCTTCTTCAAATTCTTTATTGTTAAGACCTGATTTTATATAAGAAACATACCAACCTTCTTTATCTTCTAAATTATAATGCTCATTGTTTACATATGTATTTGTAACATTAGTGTAAGCGTCTTGCCCGTTCCACGATGTATAGTCAAAAGTATCGTACGAAAATAATTTATTTATTTTAGATTGCGATCCTTCGTAATTTAAAGTGTGAAAAGTTTTAACAATTCCAGGTTGATCGTTTAAAATTAATTTAACACTTGAAGGTTGGTGTACTCCGTAAAAAGTATTTCTATCTACTGCTTGGTTGTGGTGTAACCATAAATTACCTTTGTCAAAACTGTAGTATTCGTTATTACAGCTAATAGCATTTTGAGGTATATAAGATTTAAAACTTACCCAACCTTTAACATCTTCTTGAAAAGTAACAGTGCTTTTTGGCATTGCATTCATTTTCAAAGTAAGATTATACGATTGTTTTTTATCATCATAACTTCCAAGAAGCATATCAGGAACATAATTTGGATGGCCAGGCGCGTAAGTTGCAGCTACAGTATAATTAACTTTTAAATTATCTCTAAACCAATCTTTCATTCCAAAGTCAGATATTGGTGTTAAACCATCTTTAGAAAGTCTAAGCACTTTACCTCTAACTTGATCAGTAAAATAAGCCCTGTAAGAATATGAAGCAAATGATTCTGGATTTTTTGATATACCGTATTCACCAGCATAAGGCGTTGCTGCACCTAAAACTCTATTTGTAGCGGTAACGTTGGAGTTTCCATCAGCATTAAATAAAGCATCTTTGTTGGCTAGTATTTTTAAAACTCTATCTTCGCAAAGGGCTATTAGATCGCCGCTAGCGCCCCAACCACTGTGTATCTTTTGTATACTACCGTATAGCGGGTTTATTTCTTTAGTTATTTTTTCTGCAACTATAAATTGATTTAAATTATTAACTCCAGATGTTGAGTTGTATATACCAGAATATATTAAACCGTATTTTCTTCTTTCTTTTTTATATTCTATGCCTAATGTAGTAGAAGCTTTAACACCATTTATAATAAAAGGTAAATTAAAATTATCTCTAATTCTGTTTGATTCAACACCGTTACCAAAAGAATAACAGTTGTGCCAGTTTAAAGAATAATAAGCATTATACAAAGATGGAGATATTTTAAACTCTGTAGTTTGATTAGCAACAACGTTTATTGGTTCTTGTATAGTTGTTTCAAATGCAACTCCGTTAGGTTTTGTTACTTTTATTGAATATCCATTTCCTACACCGCTTATACCATTAGCATTAGGAGCGCTTCCAACGTAAACAAAATTATTAACTCTAATTATAGCACCGTTTAAAAAGTAAGATTGTAATACAATAGATGTGCCATTTATTCCATAACCAAGAAAATCTATTGTCGAGCCAATTGGTATGGCGTCTTGCATGGTGTCAGGATTTAATTCTAGTGGATTACTTTCGCTTATCTCATAATATATATCAAGTTCATTATCACCTTTAGGTTCTGTTTCCCAAACAAAAGGATCTGGAGGTAAATTACCGCCTTGTGCGTACTCTTCAACATATTCAACTATTTCTAACTCGTAACCTACAGCTCCAATACCAGCTGTATCAGCGTTTGTTCCATCGTTTGTTACTATCATATTCATCGGCTCCCAATAATCTTTACAAACATCACTATTATCTTCCATATGATTACTAACATCATTCATGCCAACTTGCTCAAATACTAACTTTTCACCAGCAATAAAAGCAGTAGGTAAAACATCTGTAGGTATAAGTGGCGAAGTATATCCAGTTAAAAAAACTTTAACGTTACCATTAGTTAAAGGTTCAAGTTTTTTAATGATAACGTTTGGTCCACCAAAAGATGCTTGAAAATCGCCTCCAGGTATAATTACGCCATTATTATAACTACTAAGACGCATGCCTTTGTGTAAAAGGTAATTACCTAAATTTTCTTCACAAGCAGCAAGTTTAGTATCAATTGTTATATAAGGATCACCTGAGTTTTTATCCCAGCTGCTTAAATTACCGCTATTAACAGCTCTTATAGTAAAACCAATTTCTGCACTAATATTAGCAGAGCCAGTAGCAGGATTACTTAATTTTATTTCATTGGTATTATTGTTAATACTTTCAATTTTTGTTCTAAGTGGAATATCAGTACCATCTACTGTCATACCTACTTGCAATTCAGATGGTATAGAACCAGCAGGATTCATAGTTACAATATCACTTGTATTAGTAGTTGTAATATCATAAGAAGATTGATTAAGTTTGCTACCTAATCTTAAACCACCTGGTATAGCCGTGCCGGCAAGTACATTTGGATTCCAAGCTACACCTTGATTATTTTTTTCAACAGTGCATTTCCAAGTTTTAATATAGGAAGCTGGATTTGCTAAAAAGTGTTTCATGGGGATTGCGGACATAAAAGTACCATTATCCCACCCTCCTGCATTAACATCATACCTACAAACGTTTGCAGTTTTTGTTTGTGTTATTGTGTATACGTTTTGTTTAGGATCGTCTTTCCATCTAAAATTAAATCCAGGCTCTATTTTTTTTACAAACTGACCGTGATCACCACCTCTTTCTGCGTTATTTCCAATATCAAAAAAATCATTTGTATTGTAATTGACTGGATCCACTCCTGTTGATGGAAGTTTCCAATCTTTCCAGATACCATCTTCGTACCATTTTTTATATCCAAAACCTCCAAAGCTTAATTGCATTGTAAACTCTTGACCACTTGAAATATCTTCAATGCCGGTTTTGTAATGTGGGTGATGATGCTCAAAATAGGCAGGATCTCCAAATGGATAATCCTGTTGAGAAAGATCAAGTGTACTTTTGTGCCTCCAATAAATTTTATAAGGATCTCCTTCGTCGTAGCCAGTTGCGTAGTGAAAACTTTTGTCAATAAACCAAACGCCATCTTCAAAGCTAGGTTTTGGTCCACTTGGATCAAAAGTATCAGTTGAAGCTACACCATCATCAGTTAGTTTACTTTCGTAAGTAGCGGGGGCGCCGTCAAGCGTAGGTATTCTACCAAAATAACATTGCCTAACGTTTAAATCTCTATATTGATCTAACCCATCCTCAGTTTGATTTAAGGTAGTTCCAAGATAATTTTGATAAGAACCACCAGTATTGTATTGCCACTGTGTTTGATTTGCAAAGTCACCTTCAAGCTTTATCCAATTTGTAGGGAAAAACTCTGGTAAATAATATTGGTATGATGGGGCGTTTCCACCTGATGGAGGTGCAAATGATGGAACAACATATTCTGATGTTCCATCAACAGGATGATACCAAGATTGCTGGGCTCTTTGCCTTAAAACATCTTCATCACCTAAAGAATAAACCATTTTACTAGCTGTTTGAACAACGTTTATATTTGTTAAATCACCAGCTATATCAAATTTTATTTCACCATCGTTAGGAATTTTTGCGAAAAATCTTCCTTCAAATTTACCAGAACTTTCTTTAATAGATTTTGTAAACTGAATACTTATACCATCTTTAATTTTAGTTGGACTTGTCGGGTCATCGTATATAAAATCTATATCATTTCTAAATGAAATTTCAAGTGTTACAAAATACTTAAACGGAGCGGTAGTTGCATCTCTATCCGATGTAATTTCTGAAACTTTATACATTTTAGATAAAACACCCTCTAAAGATCTAAAATTAACAAATAAATCATCTTTTATATCTTCTAAATGTGACAAGCTTGATTGTTGAAACCCTGCGGCATTATAATCTATTTGAAAAGAAATATTATTTACTTTTGGAGCATTTGTTAAAGAGTTACCAAATATTTCAGATGATGTTTCAAAATGACTTGCACCACCTATTCTAACTTTTTTCATTTGTATAAACTCAGGCGCTTGTTCTTCTATAGCTAGAATTTTATACTTAGACGTATTTTTTATAGCGTTTTCATTTCCTTTTTTCAAAAACAAAGTGGTTTCAAGATCAACTTTGTTTATATCAGAAGAAGGAAACGCTATCCAAATGTTACCATCTTCAGCGTCGTACCAACGATCCATAGCTAAATTGTAATATTCAGTAGAAGTTTCTTTTACAAAAAACTTAAAATACTCAGCCTCTAAAGGCGGTTGTCCATTCAAGCCAACGTTTAATCTATTATTTTTGTTAGAAATTTTCTTACTTACTTTAAAACCTCCGTTTTTACCAACTAAAATAGGTGTTTCTCTACCGTGCTCGTCAGTAAATACAACGCCAAGTTTATATTCTCTTAAAGATTTAATTGATTTTAAAATACCGCTTGAATCATATTCAATACCCCAGTCTGATATGTGGTTTTTAAAATTAGGTTTAAAATTACCTAAATCAAAATTTTGCTCGTAGTTACCATAAACAATTCTATTACCAGTAACATCTTGTGCTAAAGCTTTTTTAGGTACATTATCCCAAGGCCTTAAAAGTTGATTAGATTCTACTGTTGATTTTATAGTTTCAGAAGTTATAACATAGCTATCAGACAACCAAGAGTTCGTAGGTTGTTGTGCTTGAAGTCCTTTGCCTCCTCCTATATCAAGAGGGTCAGTTGCACTTATAGTTTCAACAATGTAAACATTAGGAGAACCTTCTTCTTTATATAGTATATCTATTTTTTCAACGTCTGGTGGTAAGTTGTTAGTAAAATTAGAAAGTGTAATTTCTCTTATGCTGTTTACCATAGCAGTGTTAAAACCATATTGAGGATCAAAACCAAAACTACCTACAAAAAATGCAACTTCAGAAAAAGGTGCAAAAGCAGAGTACTCACCATCTTGATATTGGTATCTATAAGAAAATCTTGGAAATTTATTTTCAAATATAGGCTCTTCTTTTTGCTCTAAATCTATTACATAGTCTAACTCATCAATACCATTTATAGTATTGCTACCAACAGTTGGCACTGGCACAATACCGTTTATACTAAGAATTTCAACTTCTACAACTGCAACGCCATCAATAGTTGAATCCCATTGATTACCGGAAAAATTAACCGGTGCAATGCTAGAATCTGATGTTAAATCTTGATAAGTCCAACCTTTTATAACACATCTTATAGTTTCATTTGCAATAGGTGTGGAAGGTGCTACGTTTTGAACAAATTCTTTTAATAACAAGAAATCACCAACAAGCCATTTTAACGTAAAATCAGTGTCACCATTAATATCCGTGGGTATGTGAAGCTGTACTGTATCGCCAACTGCTAAACCAGAAAAATTTTCAACAACTGTAGGGTTGCTAGAATCTATTATAGATGAATTACTTGTAGAACCAGTTGGTGTAAGAGAAGTTTTTATTATACCGGAGTAAGTAAAATCAATATTTCTACCAGTGTTAATATCTAAATTTAATTTGTTTATAGGTGCTTTTTTAATAACAGTAATGTCATCTTCTTGCACACGCTCGCTATATTGAGTTGAGGGATTTATAAAGTTTGTATGTGTGTTACCACCGGAATCAGTTCCTATTATACTTTTATCAATATTTATTTTTTTAGGCTCTGTAAAATTATCAGTCCAAAATAATAAATCATCAATAATGTTTACACCTGTAATTAATCTAGAAGGATCAAAGTTTAAAACTCTTTCAGATTTAAAACATATTGTAGATACTTGATCAGTATTTACTGTGTCGCTTAGTATTATATTTTCAAGCTCGCCGAAAATTGAAAAACTTAATTGAAGAGAGCCTGTATTAAAATTAAAAGGATACACTAAAGCACTAGGATCTACAGGTGTAGACACATTAGCACTACACTCAACAATACTAACATTAACAATACCAGAGTAAGGAGGTGGAGGAATAGTAGCTGGATCAATACAAGAGCCTGGTGGCCAATTAATACCAGCACCAGACGAGTTTATTTTAGCTTGTACGTTTGAAACAAGTACTCCACTAACATCATAAAAAATACCGTACATTTGTGTTAAAAACCCACTGATATTAGATTGTGAAGAATCTAAAATTATTTCGTTGTTAGGTACTAAGCTATTTGTAGGAGGAGCAGTTACTTCAAAGTCAAACGCTTCGTATGTATTAAGCTGACTATCAGAAGGCGTGCAGTAAGCACAAGTACCATCATTATTTTGCGCGTTGTAATCAAAATTTATTGCATTAACATCTGTACATCCATTTATCATATTTAAAGTTGGACCAGCAGAAAGTCCTGGACTATATGTTAAAGCAGGATCCGCTGGAGGAGGTGTTCCATAAGCTATGCCAGTGGCAGGATCAATCTCGCCACAAGGATCGTTAGCTACAAAATCAACCCAATTAGGATACATATACAGACCATTACTGTAACCTTCAACAGTTATTAAATACACTTGTTGTGTACTACTGTTGTTAGTACATGGTGCTGTAACAATATTAACTTGTTGCACACTTACAACTGTAACAGCAGGATCTTGAATAAAGTTACCATTAGCGTCAAATTGAGCAGCGCTAATGTTGTTTCCACTATTTGCGTTTCTTATTTTTAATGTAGCGCCAACTGTTAATCCTGATGGTGGTGGATCCCAAAGTGTTGTTGGATCTGCTTTATCAATAACACCTGATGGTAACCAAAACTGGTATTGATTAGGTCCGGGTAAATATTCATTTGTAATTCCAGCTGTGACTGATTTAATACCACCCGTGTATGGATCTGTAAAGTTACAAGAATAACCAATATCAAAAGTTCTAAGTCGCAACCCTGGACCTGTAGAATTTGGGCCTTGATTTTGCACAAATTGAGGATTAGGAGTTTCCATTGATCCAGAAGAATAAGAAGTAGATAAAGTAGATTCATTATCAACACCTAAAACAGTTGCATTAAATAATTCAGTGCCGTTATCCGCGTAACCAATAGCAGACATTCCAGCAAAAACCTCGCTGTACATTGTAGTATCAGATAAAAACAAAGAGTTAGTGTTACCAGTATTGTCGTTATGTGTACAAAAAGCCCATTTATCAACAAACACAGGTTCACAGCCAGAAGGCGCTTGAGATGCGTTATTATTAGTTCGCATTATAAGATCTTTAAAAGATACGCTTTGCCCGGCTTGTAAATTTTGCGGAACAGCAAAAACACCACTTGTAACAAACCAATATAAAGAATCGTTTTTCTCATCAGATATAGAAGCAACTGTAGAAGAACCATATGGTATTGGATTAGTAGATTGAACAGTATAGTACTGTGATGCTGTGTTGTCTACTATTGGATTTCCATTTTCATCATATTGCACTATTGGAGTTTGGTATTGACATCCACGTGAATTACCAGCTATATTTTGAACAGTACCAATATCTGAACCTTCTGAGGTTGTAACCTGTATGTTCATTGCGTTTATATACTCGCCTTGTGGAATAAGTCTTTCGTCAAGATCCTTATTCATTTTACCACCGGTAAAATTACGCTTCATCTCTGGCATATACTAGTGTTTTATTTGTTTTGATTTACCTCTTAAAATTTGAGTAATTTCTTCTAATTTAATATTAGATAATCTTAATTTTGCAGTTCTTATAGCTGCAAATCTTTCTTTTTTATATCTACGCACAACGTTTTCATTTGTGTTAGCCCTTGTAGATAATATAGCGTACATTATATATTTATACATTGCTTCTTCAGCAAACTTATGCACTTGCATTTCAGCATCTGTACCAAGACTATCACTTATATAATCTAATATCACTGGTTTTCCCGAAATATTAGAGCTAAAATGTATTCTTCCTAACCTTTGGTCTATATAAAAACTACCATTAACTTGGGCACGTTGTGGATCTAATCCATATCTATTACCAGCTATAGGCCAATAAATATCATCTTCGTAATCATCGTTGTTATTTTCAGAAGGTGTAACTGCTTTATAATTATTCCAAGTTGATGAATTTTTCTCGTTACCAGGCTTTGGTTTTAAATTACTAGATGCTTCTGTTTTAGACACAACTATATCATCTATAGAATTAGCTTTAAATGCCACTTGATTTGTTTGTTTTGTTTGTGACGCGCTAACTGGTACGTTAAAATTCACATAAGACACTACAACCGCATAAACTGTGTTATATTGACCCACGTCAATACTTAACAGTTCTTCATCACTTGTAGTTGAACCAACGGTATCAGGGCCAACCCACTCTAAGTAACTAGCATTTCCAGCATAGTTATTAAGGTCAAAGATAGATTCTTCTACGTTAGGACTAGTTGAAACAACTGCAACTGTAGCATTGTTTGTTCTGTTTGCTTTTATTGTAGTGTCTGGGATTTGACTTGTTAAACCAAACCTTAAAACACCAACGTTTGCAGCTGTGTTTGTATTAGGAGAAGCAGAAGCTACAAAAGTATCTGCAGTACCTGATGCTGAAATATCTAAATATTCTACACCAGTAACATCTACAGCTTGGTAAGCAAGATGTAAATAACCCCAGTTAGTTGCTCCACCACCACCTCTTGTGTGAAACGATGTTTTTAAAACGCCATCTTCAACACCCATACCCCCTTGCCCGAAACTATCTAAAACGTTTGGCTGAATTGATTCTATGTTCCATCCATTTGTACTTGAAGAAAAATCAGAGTTTTCTAAAATACCAGTATCAGAAGTTGTATTTTCAAAATTATAAGAACCATCGTCGTGTTGATTTATTTGAAATGGATTACTAGTATCGTTGGTTCTATATAAAGGATGTTTGATACCAGCAGAATCTACCCAAGACAATTTAGTATAGTTTACATAGTCATGAGGCAGTGGCATTACTAGCGTTGGTGGAAGATCTATTTGCTGTGATTTTACAGATTTAAAAGTATCAAAAGATAATTCTTGCAAAGCTCTCATAGCGTGAAAAGCAACATCAACTCTTTTTATTTTTGATATTAATTTATCTTCACCAACGTAAGCTATTTGAAATTGGTTTATAATATTTTCTAAAGATGTAAATTGATAATTTCCTAAATCATTACCTTGATAATAATCTCTTTGTATCGTGTTATCTAATAATCCCATTTATTTATTGTTTTTCTTGTTGAACTTGCGTCGACTCTAATGTTTGAGCAGCAATACCAATATCATTTTTCCTCATGGCTATACCAGCAAATTTAAGTATTTTATATATCAATTCATTTTCTTCTGATGCGTGTAGTTCAAAGTCTGTTTTATTTGAAGGATCATGCATTGCATTTGAGTTTACAACTACATAACTCCAGTTAGGCCTTGCTGGTTTTCTAACATAAGTACAAGATACAGTAATTCCACTTGGGTAAGTTTGTATACTTGTTTCTCCAATTCTAACGTACACAGGTCTAGATGTACTCGGTTGTAAAATAGCTGAATTATTCATATACAATATTTCGTTCTGTTGAACCTCCTCTACTTCTATACCGTTAGATATTACAGTTCCTAGTCTATATAAATCTGTAGCAGCTATAACACCGCTACCAATTGAACTTGTACTTTCAAAAATTGCTATTTTTTCATTTATATTATGAATTACATCGCTATACTCTTGATCACTACCGTGAATCCTCATATACTGATTTAAATCATAAAAATATTGCTCAAATATTTCCATCTGAGCTTGGTCGGCAAATAAGTTAAATTCTTGAGGTGTAACATAGCCTCTTTGCTCTTTGTTAGCAAAAACTAAAACTTTTTGATATACCGTATCTATATTTACCATAATTTCTTTTTAATTATTATAAGGAAATAATCTATTTAAAGTATCTTGTCTTTTACCACAGCCACAATCTTTACCTGTTGCCTTGGCAACTTTATCTACAACTTTTTTTATTCCAGTTGCTTTTGTAATTTTTGCCACAGTATCACCTAATCCTTTAGATTTTTTCTTTTCCATATAATATAATTTGTAGTTTGCAATCGCCCCGTAGAGCGACTGCATCTACAGTTAGATTAATTTAA
>Ga0070747_1000371_pt1 | contig 22619 bp, 19 predicted proteins | sample VirMetDEL_Mar_31_FD_77321 | JGI IMG/M metagenome (GOLD analysis project Ga0070747, IMG submission 77321) | Aqueous microbial communities from the Delaware River and Bay under freshwater to marine salinity gradient to study organic matter... | ecosystem: Environmental > Aquatic > Marine > Coastal... | reverse complement strand
TAATCCATCTGAAGGAATATCTTTAATATGTAATGCATGGGTTGGTGTAGTAGTACCAATACCAACATTACCATTCTCTAAGATAGTAACTGACGTACCAGTACTTGCAGTATCATCAATACCGACTGATTCAAAGTTATTGATAATACCAGTCATTGTTCCACCAGATAGTGGAAGATAATCACCACTTAAATCACCAACGGATGTTAAGTATACATTTGAATCCAATGTACCATCACCCTTAACAAATTGTGATGCAGTACCACCATCTGTTACGAAAGTTGTCGCACTTATACTTCCACCAACCAATAAATTATCTGAACCTGGGTCAGTACCAGTTATTTGGTCAGCAACGGCATCACCAATAGATACACCACCAGTTGACCATATAATCATTTTTTGGGCATTACCGATACGGTAACCCATATCTGTACCAGACGGTGTATTAAATATTGTTTGGTCAGTAGCACCAGCTAAGAAAGCATAATTTGTAATATCTGGACTTGATTGGTTAAACCAAATACCTGGAAATGGGTTTCCTAATGACCTATGAACACCAACTTTAGCCGATTTAGAAAAACCTAATTCTTCTACATTTATAAATTGACCAGACGATGTACTTAAAGTAGAACTTATATTTACATCCCCGTCCCAAGTGAAATTACTAGTACCACTAAATGCACCACCATTGTTAAATTGAACACTTGTGTCTGGTGCGGTTGCACCAGTAACAAAACCACTATGTGTATGCCCAGTTAAAGCATACCTATTATCTAGATTAGCAACCACCGTATTTCCAGAAAATAATGTCATGGTTAAATCACCAGTTGACGTATTAAATGTCGCACCAGTTAAATAATCATTACCAGCTCCAACACCAACTTCATCTGTAAAATTGGCTTGTACTAATCCACCATCTCTTTGGAATAGACTAATTGTTTTGGTTGTTGTACCACTAACAGTCATACCAGTTATGGTATCATTATATGCACTATCCCAATCGTTTGATGTTGTACCACCAGATGTTGTAAATAAATTAGACCATGTGTTACCACTTACCCTTAATTCATCTGCATATAATCTCATCACCTCAACAAGATTTGTGTTATCAGTTACTTCAAATGACATATAAGCACCACCTGGTGTACTGCTAGTACCATAACCAGTTAACTTAGCAGTATCGCCAGTGGCATTTGAAAACAATAAACTCTTTGGACTTTCTCCAAATGTATTATTAATATCGATTGTACTACCACTTGTAGAACTAATATCTTGCACTCTAAGACCTCTAAATGAAGGTTTGGACGTAGTAGTCACATCTTGGTCAATATACCCGTGGTCAGTTCCTAAACTACTAGCATGGATTGTATTTGCAACAACCGCAGTGTTGCCCGTAACTGCATCATGGAAATCTGTGATATCTGTAGATAAATGAGTATGTGCACTTAATGAATATCTAGAATCTAAATTAACAGTATTACCGTTTGAGATTGAAAGGTCACCAGTACTTGCACTAAATGTAAGTGTTTGAGAATCTGTTTCAGCCGTTAAGTACCTACCATCTAAATCAACATTAAATGTACCACCACTTAATCTATTAAATGTAACAACACCATCACCAGTATTAAATGTTGCACCAGTAACGTAATCATCAGTATTACCAGTTTCAGTATAACCAGTTAAATAAACGTTAGAATCTAATGTACCATCACCCTTAACAAATTGTGATGCAGTACCACCGTTGGTTACAAATCTACCACCATTAATATAACCCGTATCACCCTCAATACGCATTCTTTCAGACATAGCACCACCACCACCATCTCTTAGGTTGAAAACATAATCAGCCTCAATTGCACCAGCAGTGTGATTCACAAATTGAACCGCCATATTACCAAATACATAACCAACGTCAAGAGTGTCTAAACTTGTGAAATTCCAAGAAGAATAATTATTGTTTGTTTTATCTTGATTCCCCAACCCAATACCAGATAACGAATTTGTTAAATCAGTACTAGTGTCTGCAAATGTCACACTTAATGGTGCTGACCTACCAGTACCAGTGGCAGAAGTATCAATCCTCAATGCAGTATATATTGGACCACTAGAATTACCTATAATATTTACATAAGCTCCAGTCCAAGTGAAATTACTAGTACCACTAAATGCACCATTATTGTTAAATTGAACACTTGTGTCTGGTGCGGTTGCACCAGTAATATATTCATTATGTGTATGACCAGTTAAAGCATACCTATTATCTAAATTAACTATATTACCACCACTAATCTCTAAATTACCAGTATCTGCACTAAATGTAAGTGTTTGACTATCTGTTTCTGCTGTTAAGTATCTACCATCAAGGTTGGTAATTATTGTACCACCACTTAATCTTGTTAGTGTTAAATCACCATTACCACTATTGAATGTTCCACCAGTTACATAATCATTTGTAGTATCACCCGATTTAAGATATGTGTTTGTATCTAATGTACCATCACCCTTAACAAATTGTGATGCAGTACCACCAGATGTTATGAATGAATACGCAGTTGTATAACCAGAAATACCTAATGTATTTGAAGTTAAACGCATACTTTCAACCAAGTCGGTTGAGTCTGTAACTTCAAAAGATAAATAAGCACCATCTGGTGAACTACTAGTACCATAACCAGTTATCTTAGCAGTATCACCAGTAGCGTTTGAAAATAGAAGTGTTTTAGGACTTTCTCCAAATGTATTAATTATTTCAATTGTACTACCACTTGTAGAATTAATATCTTGTATTGTTAAACCACGATATTGTGGCTTCGCAGTTGTTGTAACATCTTGGTCAATATACCCGTGGTCAGTTCCTACGCTAGTTGCGTGGGTAGTATTAGCCATAACGGCTGTGTTACCACTAACTGCACTATCGAAATCTGATACTTGGGTTGAAGTAATTGTAATTGCAGATTGTACATAATGAATACTTGTATCACCAGTATGTGCATCAAAATTAATTGTATCATGTGTATGACCAGTTAAAGCATATCTACCATCTAAATTTACAATATTTCCATCAGATATTTCTAGATTACCAGTATTTGCTGAGAAAGTAAGGTTTTGATTATCTAAATCAGTTGTTAAGTATCTACCATCTAAATCAACTGTTACTGTTGAACCAGATTGCATACCAAGTGTTAATATACCATCACCAGTATTAAATGTTGCCCCACTAACATAGTCATCAGTATTAGTACTAGTATCACCCGTAAGAGCATATCTACCATCTAAGTTTACAATATTACCTTGGGATATTTCTAAATCACCAGTGGTTGCTGAGAATGTAAGTGTTTGTGCTGTATAACCACTAATTGGTAAGTATCTACCATCTAAATTAATATTAACTGTTCCACCACTTAATCTATCAAGACTAAGTATACCATCTGTAAAATTAAAGAATCCACTATCAACATAATCATCAGTATTGGTACTCGAATCTCCACTTAATGCATATCTATCATCCAGGTCAACATTAAAGGTTGAACCAGATAACATATTAAGTGTTAATATACCATCTAAATTATTAAATGTGGCACCAGTTAAATAATCATCAGTATTATTGGTTAATCCAGATAATTTAAGTTTTTCACTATCACTAAATTCATTAGTGTTTGCATTATTTTCATATTGGGCTTTAATTTGGGCATCGGTAAGTAATGAGCTTTCACCTAATTGTTCTATCCATAAATTATCATCATTATCCCATATGTATCTAACAACATCATTACCTAAACCTTCATCAACATCTGCATAGTTACCTGGACTTGCGGTTGGGTGTGTAATTGTTAAAGCAGAAAATGATGGGTATACACCTAAATAGTGTGATGTTAATCCACTAAATGTTTGGTTTACCCAACCTTTGGTTATTGCAGAATCATCAGTAGCAGAATCAATTTCTGCATTGGAAAGACTTGGGAAGAATGATGTACCATCTGACATCACAACAAAACCATTTCTTCTTATTGCAGCACCATTTGTACCAACACCAACAATAAATCTTGGTCCGAATGTATTAAAAGAAGCAGCAGAAGCCGTAGCTGTTGATGTTGTTAAATCTTCATTTGACATACCAACAACTGTAGATGATGTAGAACCACCTCTAAGCCAAGCACCAAACATTGCAGAACTTTGACCACCATACATATTCATATATCTACCAGAACCCGTTGATTCATATATAACGGCAGTACTAAGACTAGCACCATTTGTTCCAATATTAGATGAAAACACATTAAATATGCTATTATACATATTATTGTAGAAATTGGTTGGTGTACCATCAATATTTTCAGATGCTAATATATTACTACCACTATACCCATTGGTTGTAGTACCAGCCATATTTTCACCAATCATTAATGTGTTTAGGAATGGGTTTGAATTGTTTCTACCGAAGGTTACAGAACCAGCACCAGTAGAACCCATTGTTGTAGATGGGGCAGTACTACGACTAAAATCAATAGCACCAAGTCCTATATTACCATAGTTAGATGGGTCTCGACCAATAAGTCTCCAACCATCACCACTACCCTCATTTATTCGCTCAAGTCCAGAAGCTACAGCCCCAGAGAAGGAAAGATTTTGACCATTAATTTTATATAGGAAAACAGTATTACCACTTTGTATAACATCATGTATAACCTCACCACGTAAATAAATTAGGTTATCGTCCAGTTCGGCATGCGTCAATACACTACCCTTGGTAACATCTGCAATAGGTGTCACCCAAGGGCTGGTTTTACTTCTTAAGATTAATCTGTTAGTAGCCATTAAACTGGTTATAGTTATAGTTATAAATATTAACTTTCTTATTTAAGTTAACATTATTATATAACCAGTTTTAATTATTATGGGTTATAGTATTATTTCATTATAATATACAGTACATACTACTGTACCATCACCAGTTAAATCATCTGCTGAAAGACCAAGAGTTGCATCTATATTCTCTCCAATACTATTTATAGACTTCCCAATTATATTTGAGAATGAGTCATCTGCTGAAAGTGCTCCAGTTTCTCCACCATCATCGAATATATATACTCCACCCTTTCCTAAGAATTCTAGAGCATTAGAAGCGGTATATCCAGTAGTTACATGGGTGTAATCTACTTTAAGCATTATTGGGATTTTAATTTTTCCTACTTCTCCAGTTAATCCTACCTTTGGTATGGTAAAAGAATTTCCAAATTCCGATGCTGTAAATGTGGTTACTTCTGATAATACACCAGAACCAATAACACCAAAAGGTTCCCAAGTACCTGGAGTTCCAGAAGCAATACATATCCAACCCACACTTTCTGAAGTCGTGGTTGGTAGAGTATTATATACTTTAGTACCAATTACCCAAGTACCTTGGGTTGGTATAGTATTTAATACCAACCTTTGGGGATTTTCTGTTGGAAAATTAACCAAATTAACACTATTGTATTTAGCTTTAACGGTCAATGAATCAAAAGTGTTTCCAGCGACACTTCCACCAGTCTTAACTTGAATTCTAACATATAAAACTGGGGCACTACCCAATGGTTTTGTGATACCAATACTTCTTTTACCAAGGTTTACGGTATTATTATATTGGGTAGTTCCACTATTCCAAGGCATTGAACTATTTTCAATATAACCTGGGTCTGTTGTTCCAGTATATTGTAAACCATCACTATCATAAAATGTTGCAAACATTCTGAATAAATCTGGGTTTCCACCCCTATCTATCGCCTCATACGATATCCCCATATCTTGGTCAAGTTTGAATATACCCGAATCGTATATAGTTCTAAAGTTGATACCAACGGTTAGATTAGTTCCATTTCTATAAATTTCTTCTAAGGTGTAATTTTCAGAGTTTTTATTTAATTCATAAACAATTTTATTAACCTTCCCTAGTTCATCAGAAAAAACAATTCTATTATTAAGTCCTAAGTCTGTTGTTATTATATTTGGTAGGGCATCTTCTAAGAAATCGTTTTTAGTGTTTGTTCTACTTAAAACAATTAAATTATTAGCCGCACTACTTGTAAAAAGTACTGTACTACCTTCTAACCTAACATTATGAAAAATATTATTAGTTCCCTTATTTATCCAAATTTGTCCATTTTCAATTGTAGGGCTATAAAAAGCATTATTGTTAGAATTAGATAATATACTATTATCAATATCAATATAAACCTCGGCTATTCTATCAATATAAAAATGATTCTCATTTACCCACCCCTCAAGGTTTGAAGTAATATGAACCTTGTCAAATTTACCACCAGTTATATTCATATATCCAATAGATGCTTTAGTTGGTAAATTACTATCCGCATGTAGTAATAGTTTTGTACATCTTCCAGCGTATACTTTACCATTCTTTCCACCAGTATATTTTAATGTACCACTAAATACATTTATGAAACTATGATTCAAAGGAATATCGTCTGTACTAACCATTCCTACTTCAATAGCCCTAGTCTCTGTATTACCCCTTATCCTTGATGGCATATCGATAAATTGTATTCCGAACCAATCTAAATCGGTATCCGTAAAGAAAAAGTCTTTATTATATCCGCAAGTTAATTTCAATCCGAAATCTCTTGCAAAATCACCAGCTTGTTGCATTGGTATTAAATCATTTGTTCCGAAACCTAAACCTTGTGCACCAAACCATTCTAAGAATACACCTTCCGTTTCCCAAGTTCCACCAGATAGAGTTAAAGTTGCATCAAATATAGCGTCATTACTTGTATTAATTATTGTAGTACCAGAACCCACAATTTCACCATTGGTGAAAGAACCACCTCTAAAATCTAATGTAGTACCACTATTGATAGTGATTGAAGTACCAGATAAATCTATTGGGTATTGTAATATTAAATTACTATTAAGTGTTGCCACATCATTACCCCAATCAAAGTTTTCTGGGACATACTCTACGTGATAATTTGTGTGTGTATGAGCAGTTAATGAATATCTATCATCTAAGTTAACAGTAACTGTATTACCAGATTGTCTAGTTAAATCTAAATCACCAGTACTCGTATTAAACGTAGCACCAGTAACAAAAGTATCTGTAATTGTTACTCCAGTAAATCCAATTATAAATGGTTCAGCTTCACTACCACCACCAGTAATACTTATATCCGTACCCTCATTAAGATAGGTTGTCCCAGTTATATTTGTCATACCACTAAGTACACCACCAAGTGATTCTGGTGAAATACTATTAGGTAGTATTTTAGAACTAATATCTGATTGTATTTGGTCTTGTATTTCCTTCTTTGTTGCCATTTCTTTTCTTTTTTAAGTTAAATCTATATATCTAAGTGTTATGAATATGTTTTGAGCTGTTGAGATATTTGATAATGTATTATCCACAATATTGGTTACAAAATTAACCGTTTGGGATTTTACATAAGTAGTGCCTTCCCATAAATAATCACCATTCCAATTACCTGGGTCTGCTGTTAAGTCTAAATTATCATAATCTTTACCAATAAATAATTCATCTAGTAATATTGGTCCATTAAGGTCAAAAGTACTTGTATTTAACACTTGGATATGAACAATAGTAGTTGACCCACTAAAATCAGATGGGTCTTTACTTAATTCTATTTCAATAGTGTCACCAGAATATGAGAAACTAATATCTTCAGTTGTCGCATCTTCATATGTAAGTCTAAAATCTAATTCACCATTTACATAATCATTTTCTAAATATAATGCGTTAGTGTCCATACCAAAAGAGATTGTTTCTGGAACACCATATAATGTCCAATCATTCATAGTACCAGTTGGTGCACCAGATGGTAAAGCTTCACCACCACCACCTCTAGTATGTATATTATCATAAAAAACTAACCCATTCCAACCCTCAAGTCCTTGATTCTGCCCATTTGTTGTTGTACCAGTGTTTACCCCATCAATACTAAGATTGAATTTAACTTCAAAAGCTTCAAAATTACCAACTGATATATTACTATTAGATATTGTTATTTTATCCAACCATGTACGACCTTGGATTTGTGGTGTTGGGATTATTAAATCTTGACCAGCAACATAAGATAAATTAACTGTTGTGTCACCAGTTGGTGTATCAAATTCAAATGAAATGTCACAATCTTCAACAATTACATCATTAACCGTAAATCCAGAGGTTGCACCAGAAAATATTAATTCAACACTATTTGATATTACAATTGGTCCATTATCTAAATAATACTCAATACCAACACCCTTGGTGTTTTCTCTAACCGAACTTATATTAAGTAATGAATGACCTTCTGGTATTGATAAATCGATTTGTGATAGATTATTACCATCTGGTTCAAATATTACCTTCTCATATACAGATTTACCACTAAGAGTATATATCTCTGTACCTGTGTCACCACTAAGGTCTGGTGCAGTATAGTTTATAGCATCAGTAATTACTTGTCCCAATATTTCGGGTGTTATACTGTTATTTGCCGTTTTTAGTGTTATATTATCTAACACACTTTGTAATAGTTCGTCTTTTGTTGCCATTTCTTTTTTATTTATTTTTTATTACCAAAATACTGGATTAAACTCTGGGGTATATATCCCATCAATTGTTTCGTATCTTGGTGAATCTATTCTATAATTACTACTTATATCACACCAACTAAGGTCACATATATAAAATCTAAACTGAGATATGCCACCAATAAATGTCCCAGCAAAATTTGTTTCAATCGCCAATCCAAGGTCATCTGGGTCTTGCCCATCAAACGTCATGGATTCTAATAGTCCTTGACTTCCACCACCAAGACTAAAATTATATGGTACACCTAATTGTTTATCCTTATATTCATTAAGTCGTTTAAACACCAACTCATCCACATCTTCTGCTACAAACTTAAGTTTACTATTCACATAGAACATAAGTCTACCCTTTCTATTTGGTTTATTCTTTAAATCACACTCATCATATTCCTCTGGCATAACATACCTTATAGATATATATTCCCACTCATCACAAGAAACCATTCCAGATAAAGAATATTGCTCTTCAATTGTAATACCACTAACATAAATATCATTTTCACATGTTCCAGTTAATTTAAGTGCCCTATAACCAATACTACCATCTTCTCTTATTCTAAATCCTAATGCATTATCTATTACATCTATTTTTGGGTCTAATTCAAAATCATAATCTGAAGTAAGACCAGTATATGTACAAACTGTTTCAGTACCGTATCCAGACGCTGGAGCACCACAATCACCACAAGTGGCTTTATCATCACCAGTTGACCTACCATATATTAAAAATGGATTGGTATCAAATGTTTTAGTAATAGTACTAGCAGTTATAATAACTGTATCACCATCTAACGAACAAACCGTTTCGTTTCCAAGACCAGATGCTGGAGCACCACAATCACCACAAGTGGCTTTATCATCACCAGTTGACCTACCATAAATTAGGAATTGATTTGTTATTTCTCTTACTTTATGTAAGGATGGGTAAAGTGTTACTGGAAAACCATAATCATCAGAAAGTCTAATATCAGTTTCTTTTGTTTTGGTACAAAAACCACATTCTAACCCAAATTCATCTGTAAATTCATCAGTAAAAACATTACCATCGGTATTACCAGTGAAATAATTCCAAAATTTATTTTCAGCCCTAGTACCCATATAAAAGAAGAATCCCTCATTATTTGGGTAATCATCATTAAGTGTTGTACCCGTAATTGTATTACATGTTGTACCTGTTTGTGTTTTATTTACCCAAAACTCTGCAACCCAAGCCTTTGGAACTCTTGTTGGTAGAACTTCATAATCATAACCATCTAGTTTAAAATATCCTTGGTAAAATCCACCACATAAATCAATATAATCACCAATAGTGCCAACAGAACTAACTGTTGACATTGGGTATACATATGTTCCAGTATATCCACTAACACGATTAAATGTGAACCTAGTATCACCAGATGGTATTTCTATTGTTGTCCCAGTTAGTGTTTGGGTTAATCCAGTATTTGCAGTATCTCCACTTTGTTTTACATAGTGAATATATCCATTATCTATTCCAGTATACCCAAATGTTGTTAATGTGTGACCAGTATTTGTTGCACCAGTCCAGGTAACAAGACTATATATTGTATCTGCTGATGTAGAACCAGTTGAAAATATACCACTTTCATTAAAATCAATATGTACAACAAGACAATCACTATTGATTATACCATCATACATTCCATGTGAGGCAAGACCATCTTGTGCTAAATAAAAATCATAATATTGACTATTACTTAGATATGCATCTAACATATTAAAATTATAATTTTGTATATTACTCATTAGTTAATATCTTCTAATTTAATCTTCTTCCAACCAACAACCGTTTTAATAAATAAGTTATCAGTGTTTCTTGTTATTTCTCCCACCACACCAGTATCATCTTTACTTAATGGTGTAAATTCTGGTATTATCAACCCACGTGGTATTACATAGTTATTGGTTGTCCAATCACCATTTATATCAATAATAAATTTAGAATCATAATTTGTATCTATACCATTTTTAACAATAATACCACCACCAATTGAACTACCTTTAGTACCATTGAAGTTTAGTTCTATATAACTATCTTCAGATGTTATGGTTTCTGTATTTATTTCTGTTTTACTGAATATTGGACTACCAGGTGTTGCCAATTCTTTAACAGATTCAACCAACCAAGGTACTAATGCTTTATAATCCAAAGCAAGTATTGTATCACTCTTAGCCCTAAATCTTACCATATCTGGTATCACCTCTTTTACTTCTTGGGCAATCATACCATAATGAAGACCTTCACCCATATTAGATTCTTCAGTCCAATTAAAGGATACACCTCGTAATTGTTTAACCTTATCTAAGGCCGAACTAATTATATTTATATCTTTTTTAAGACTAATATCAGATACACCATCAATAATTTTCCCATTAGCATCGGTTTGTAAATCTGTTACAGATGTAAGACCATCGATTATTAAGTCTGGTACATATACAATATTTGGGCTAGTAGCAGTAATACCACTACCACCAATAATTACTGAATTTATACCACCAGCACTAACAGAATGTCCATCACCACAAAATATTCCAGAATTTATTGCCCCAGCAACAGTATCATGGTCTATACCACCAAGTATTACTGAATTATCGGCATATGCACCAACACTAGTTGCGGCACTAAATGTTTGTTCAAAATGAATAAATGAAGTAGACCCATCTGCAATAATATTATTATCAGCATTAAAGGATTGTCCACTACTAAATGAGGCAAAACCACTAGCAATTGTATTTGCACCAGCAGCATGACTATGGCCACCACTAGCCAATGTTCTAAGGTTTTGTGCGTGTGAGTCAGCCCCAGTAGCTTCTGTATCTTGCCCCTCTGCATGACTATTTTGTGTGGAAGCAATACATCCAGCACCCTCTGCATGAGAAGACATTCCACTAGCTTTTGTATTATTACCTTCGGCATGTGAATAAGTAGCACTAGCAATTGTACCACCACCTTCAGCGTGTGAACCTGTACCACCAGCCAATGTTCCACTACCCTCTGCATGAGAAGTAGCACCACTAGCTATTGTACTATCACCTTCGGCATGTGAATTTATCCCACTAGCCAGTGTACCATTATTTTGTGCATGACTTCCAGGTGCAGAAGCGGTTGTGTTGCTACCCATTGCAGTAGATTGTTTAGCACTAGCAGTTGTAAAAGCACCACTAGCAAATGAGTTATCACCACCAGCCGTTGTACCACTACCTATTGTAAATGATGTATTACCACTCGCAATCGTATTATAACCAGTTGCAATAGCATAATTACCAGTGGCATCTGTACTAGAACCATTAGTTGAGGTTGTTTTAATACTATTACCACCAGTTGAACCACTTAACCAATAAGTATCACCACCAGTTACAGCACTAAGTGGTGCGTATCTTCCATCCATATTAATTGTTACAGTACCACCACTAAACATATCAAGGTCTAAATCACCAGTTCCAGTATTAAGTGCTCCACCAATTAAATAATCATCAGTATTAGTACCAGTACCACCACTTGAATTCATCGCCCAAGAAGCCATACCTTCTGCATCACTAGTTAATACATAACCAGGTGTTGCATTTCTAGTTACTATAAGTCTATCTGTTCTTGTAATTTCTGGGTTATCTATCCATATTGTTCTATCTAAATAATTTATTGTTCCAGCCGATACTACTAAGTATTCACCATGACTTGCAGTACCAGTGAATATACCACCAGAGTCATTTATTGTTTCAACATCTACTGAATATGTAACACCCGTATAAGTTGTATATATTTTATTACCATCGATTTCTATTCTAGTATTGGTGACACCAGTAAATACATAACCAGTTTCTTGTGTTTCACCACTATTTGAATTTGTTATTGCACTAAGTGAGTCTACCGCTAAATCCATTCTAGAATCTGCAAATGTAAATATTGTTGTTGTTAAGTTACCAGAAAACGTTGTTCCAGATAAACCACTATTATCTTCTATTTCAACAATGGTTGTTAAATCTGGTCCAGTTGTTAAACCACTAAAGGGTATACCAAATGTGGTAGAACCAGAAAATATGGTACTTGTTTTCTCTGTTTGTCTAACTTGTCTATTACTTGAATAGTCTATTTTTGTTTTAAAAGCCATGAAATTAGTATTTTTATATAAATATTCGAGTATTCTGTTATATTTATAATAAAAAGTATATTTATGAAATTTAGTAAGAAAAAATTTGAAGAAGAATATATCCCAGAGGAAGAACAAGTGGATGAGTTATTTAGTTTAGATGGTGAGTTCGGTGGTGATGTACCACATAAACCACATTCTGAAATAAAAACAGATACACAAAAATCATTTGATGATACATCAGATTTTGAACCTGCTGTACCACAAACTGGTGATGATTTTGCTAGTAAAACTAAAAATAGAAGTAATTGGTATGGAATGACCAACATGGGACAACCATATGGTAGTGGTGTAAATCACGCAGTATATACAGAAAATTTTATTAAAGAAAGAACCAAAGAAATGGTTAAAGAATTAATAAATAAAAGAACAGACGCTAGTGAATTCGTTAAAAATAATAGACAATCAGACGTTAATAGAAATTCAATACCAGATATTGATGAGTTAGATAATTCGGTTATTATTAGTAAAACCAAAGGGTTTGTTAATTCAGTAAATAGTAATGGATTAAGTGGTGATGAAATAGGTGTTGTTTTGGATTTTATCCTTACCAACATTAATTTGGATGAAGTTCCAAGTGATTATAAGAGAATGATTCAATCAAAATTTAGATAATGCCAAATCAAGACTTAACAAAAAAAGATTATGTTGTTGGTGATTCTGCTAAAAATTACTTAGGTGATACAATTAGTGGGAACAACCTTACAACTATTAAGTCTAGGCTTGAAAATAAGGGGAATCTAAATAATGATGAATTAGCAGCCCTAGAATGGATTACTAAAAAATATGAAGATACACGTAAGAGTATTGATAATATTAAAAGAACACAAATGAGGTCTGGTAAAGACAATGCTTTTAAAAAGACCCATACTAAAGATAATGACAATGCTAACCCAACAAAGGTTGGTGGTAATGTTAAAATAACTAGTAGTGGTGAACATAGTAAAGTATCAGACCAAATAGAGAATAATAGGGTCGCCTATTATGAATCAATAGATAAAGAATTAAATGGGATTAAATATCTTATTGAATATTTAAATAAATAAAAAATAAATAAAAAATTAAAGAACAATGGGAAATAAATTAGAAGAAGCGTCAATCGCTGCAAGAAACAGAATACTAGCAATCAACGCATATAATAATGCGGATGATGCTAATAATTATACTGGTACACACACCAGAGCATTATCAGACCAAATAACACCAGTTAATGGTAAAGGTACTGGAATATTCATGGATACTGGAAACGGTGGTAGTGATATAGATATTAACGGTAACCCAACATATGGTGGTTCTGGTAGAAATGCTGCATTTGCAAATAACTCATCAAAATGGGGTTATGGACCAGATTCACATTATCAACACCCAGATACAAGCGGAAATATAGGACAAGTATCTTTCCACTAAAAAAAAATAACTAATGAAGCTTTACAATATATATGAAAGTCTTATATTAGAGAATGTTACCCAAGAACTGAATGATGCAATTAATGGTAAATATGCTGTTAATATATGGTATCGTGATAAGGTAAGTAACACTCTTGAACAAAGATATGTGTTTATCTATCAAATAGGGCAAAGTGAAGCGGGTAATGAGATTGTATCAGCTTTTCAAGCTTTTGGTGGAACTAAAAGTGGAAATAGTAAATGGAAAACATTCTTGGTAAATAATATTGTAAAGATACAAGCAACAGATTTTAAATATTATAAATCCGTTGACCAAGTTAAAGGTGGGGAAGGAATACCAAAATATAAAGGGTCATCAAACCAAAAAATGCTTGGTGGACCAAGAAATTATGTAAAATTTAATAAGTAAAAAACATGGAAACACCAGTACCAGCAAATATAGATAAACTAAAACATATTCTTATGAATTCTAAAGCGGTTATGCAAAAGGATATACAAAATAATAGACCAACAACAACTACTAGGAATCAAGCATTACCACCAAGAAGCCAACAAGTATCAAATGGTGGTGGTGGATATCCAAATTATGTACCAGGTTCAAACCAAAATAGACTCAGTGATGATAATACACAGTATCTAAGTGAGGCAGAAATGCAACAACAACAAGGAATGCAAAATGGACAAATGAATCACCAACAAATGCAAGCTATGAACCCAGTTAGACAACCTGGACAAATAACTAATGAAGCATATGCGAATTCTGGGATGCCACAAGCTGTAAAGGATTTAATGATGGCTAACCCAATACCAAAAGTTAGTATGGTTGGTTCAACATTTAGTGTTGAAGATATGCCAGAATTGGTACAACCACAATATCAACAACCACAATTTCAACAACCACAACAATTTCAACAACCACAACAATTTCAACAACCACAACAAATGAATGAAAATGTTATTAGTGGTATTGATGAAGGTAACTTAAGGAAGGTTATTAAAGAAATACTTATTGAGTATCTGATAACTGATTATGGTAAAACCATCACAGAAAATACAATTAAGAAAACAATTAATACCTTAATTAAAGAAGGTAAGATTAAAACAAAACAGAAATAATTTATTTCAATTCTTTTATTTTTTTTTAAGCCCCATAAATATTATGGGGTTTTTTATTGACATTGGTTAAAATAATGATTATATTTAGTCATAAAATTAAATTATGGCAGAAGTAAAAAAAATTAAAGTATTAGTAATTCCTAGTGACCGAACTGGGGTTGGATATTACAGAAGTACTAATCCACATATTAGATTAGAAAATAATTATCCAGATGAATTTAAAATCGATATTGATTTTAATCCAAAAATTGATGATGAAAAATGGCTTAAACAATATGATATAATACATTATCATAGGACCCTTGGTGATTATGCTTTAATAGAAAAGCGATTGGAGAAAATTAAAAGTCTAGGTATCCTAACATTTATGGATTTAGATGATTACTGGTCACCTGGTAAACACCACCCGTCTTACCTTACAATTAAAGCCGATGGTTTAGATAAGAAAATTCTTAACAACATAAAACTTGCAGAAAATATCATCACCACCACACCAATATTTAAAGACGAATTAATTAAGTTTAATAAAAATGTTTTCGTGTTACCAAATAGTATTGACCCAACTGAAAAACAATTTGTACCAAACCCAGAACCATCTGATAGACTTAGAATTGGTTGGCTTGGTGGTTCTTCTCACTTAGAAGATTTAAAATTATTAGAGGGGATGGTTTCCAAGATTAAATCAGATGGTCTTATCGATAAGGTACAATTCGTACTATGTGGGTTTGACTTAAGGGGTAATAAAATCATGATTAATGAAGAGACTGGTGAAAAACAATCAAGACCCATTACACCTAAAGAATCTGTTTGGTATAAGTATGAACAGATATTCACTAACGACTATAGGGCATTAAGTGATAGGTATAAAAACTTCTTGCTTAAATTTAAAAAAGAAGAATATGATGACCTGGCTAATGAACCATATAGAAGGGTGTGGACTAAACCAATTAGTACATACGCCATGAACTATAATCTTTTTGATGTATCCATCGCACCACTATCTGAAAATACCTTCAACAAGGTTAAATCACAACTTAAAGTGATTGAAGCTGGATTCCACAAAAAGGCTATTATTGCACAAGATTTTGGACCTTATAAAATTGACCTAAAAAATATTTATGATAAAATAAATAAAGGCGAATCACTTAGTGTTAACGAAGATGGTAATGCATTCCTTGTTGAAAGAACTAAGAACCATAAAGACTGGTATCGAAACGTTAAAAGACTTATCCAAAACCCAGAATTAGTAACTACTTTACAAAATAGGTTACATGAAACGGTTAAGGATTTATATAATATAGATGAAATCACAAAACAAAGGCGTGATTTATATAAAAAACTATTGAAATAAGTTGCTTTATTAAAATAAAAAGACTTACTTTGTTAAAACCAAATAAACCATGAATAAAATTAAAAACTTAGAAACCGTATTTGACTTCTTATCTAATTATCTAAACGATGAAGAACCTAGAGTAGTATCCTCAATAAAAGCTAATGTGAGTGATTTTGATTATACCCAAACAATAACTGGTGATAATGAATGCACTAATAAAGAGTGTACATGTGGGAAATTAGATGTACCTCCAACACCAATTGAAAATTTCAATGAAATAACTAAAGATTTGGCAGACATTAAAAATGATAACTTTAGAAGTAACATTTTTGGTCGTGGAACTAAATTCGAAGAAGTACTTGGTACTGAAGAAGGTCGTACAGATGTTCTAAGTATGATGAAAAGGATGGACGAACTTGAAAAGTTTAATAACACCGTTGATGAACATGTTAAGATTAGAGATTTAAATAAAGAGATTAGAACCCTAAACAATAGAATTGAAAATATTCAATATGAAAATTTTATCAACAATATGGGAGATAACACTAATGAAGCTGTTGGTGTTACTCTTGGTGATGATGGTAGTATTGAACGAGTAAAAGTTAATTTAATGCAACCATTAACAGATACAACAGATGTAGATGAGGTTTTTGATAATGCATCTGAATACCATAGAAGATTTGATGAATTTATGAAAGAGAAGTATCCTATCCATAAAAAAGTTAAAGAACCTAAAACATATGAATCAGACCAACGAACATATAGTTCAAACCAACTTAAAACATTTGGTGAACAAGTAAATGAAATTTTAAATAGAAAAAACAAAAGAAATGATAACTAAAGAGAAAATTGGAAAAAATTATAAGAAATTTATCGACAGTGGTGTAAAATACAATGTTGTTAATGATGACCTATTGAATTTATTAGGTGTACAATTTGTGGGTGCTCCATGTAGTACTAAAGAAAGTACATATGGTGCTTTCGAGGGTGGGTTAATACAACACATTTTAAACACAACCAAATATGCTGTAATAATCAATAATGCATTACCAGAAGATAAACGTGTAGACCAATCCACATTAATTAGGGTTTGTTTAGTTCACCAAATTGGTAAGGGAAAAATGTTTATACCACAAGAATCTAAGTGGCATAATGAAAGGGGTGAAATGTATAAATTCGATGATGATATATTGAGTTTTAAAGTTGCAGAACGTAGTATCTATTACCTTAATAAATGTGGTGTTGAATTAACAGAAGCTGAGGTTTTTGCTATATTCAATTATAATAGTGATTTTGCTAGTAGACCAATCACCCAAGAAGGTGAAAGACTTGCTGCAATTGTTAAAGCAGCACAATCGGTTGCCGTAATATCTGAAAAATAATATGGGAAAAGAAGAAATTGAAATTATAAATAAATCAGATAACCAAGACCCAGACTATCAAACGCTTGGGTCTGCTGGTTTTGATTTAAGAAGTAATGAAGAAGTTATTATCTTACCAAAAGAAATTGTATTAGTGGGTACTGGATTACATTTCCAATTACCAATATATCTTGAAATGCAAGTTAGACCTAGAAGTGGTTTAGCACTAAAACATGGTATTACCGTTTTAAACTCACCTGGGACAATCGATTCAGATTACCAAGGTGAAGTAAAGGTTATATTAATAAACCATGGTGATAAACAGTTTAAAATTGAAAAGGGTGATAGAATAGCACAAGCTGTAATAGCATTAGTGTGTAATAAAGAAAGTACTGTTTTTAAAACAGTTAAGGAATTTAATAATGTAACACTACGTGGTACTGATGGATTTGGTAGTACTGGAACAAAATAGAGAAAATATGATTAGCGTAATATATTGTACAAAAAAATCAACACATGAGCATACAAGCCATATAGTTAAATCGTCTGGGTTAGCCAGTACTATTGAAGTTATTGAAATTGTTAATAATGGTGAAGACCTAACTAAATCATATAATAGAGGTTTAAAACAAGCCACCTATGATATTGTTGTGTTTTGTCATGATGACATCATCTTCAACAAAAATGGTTGGGGTAGAAAGTTATTAAAACACTTTGCAAACACCGACTATGGTATTTTAGGTATTGCTGGGACAACTGATTTACCAGAGACTGGTAAATGGTGGTCTGATACAACTAAGATGGTTGGTGGTGTTAAACACTCACATGAGGGTAAATCTTGGTTAAGTCAATATTCTGGTAACTTCAACGATAAGATAATTGAAACAGTTATTGTTGATGGGTTATTCTTTGCAGTACATAAGAATAGAATTAAAAAGACCTTTAACCGAAAAGTACCTGGGTTTCATTTCTATGAGTTAGATTTCTGTTTTAGAAATAAACTTGAGGGTGTTAAGATTGGTGTTGTTTCAGATATTAAGGTTACCCACAAATCAATTGGTATGACCAATGACGAGTGGGAAGCTAATAGAGTAATATTTGTAGAAAAATATAAAGATGACCTACCATTTAATATTGATGTTAAACCATTCATTGATGACATACCAACAAACTTCGGTAAGGACACACCAAAATTAAAGATTGTTATTTCAACCAATGGTGAAAAAAAACGTCTTAAGAAATTAGTAAAACAATTACAAGAGTGTGGATACCCAAATCAAACTATAGATGTTATAATTGGTTCTGAAGATACTGAGAAGTATTCAGATTTAGATATTGAAGGTATTACAACACACGAAGGTATGTATGATTCATTATCTAAAAATCTTTCGGTACTTAAATGGGATGAAGATTTTATATCATCTGAAGATGAGTTAGTTTTATTCCTATCTGATAATATTAAATTAAAAAATAATGTACTTGTTGGGTTCATCAAAACTTATTTGAAAAATAAAAAATCATTTGGTGCTATATTCCCAAGAGTTCTTAATGAAAATGATACAATACTTTCGTGTGGTACAGAAGTTATGATAGTACACTATGATGGTAAACAAATAGCCGATTATGTACTTAAAGGTGGTAATAGTTACTTCAATTATACAGAAGGTTTACAAATAGAACCAATGGGTGGGATTGGTGTGTGTTTTATGACAACATTTAATAATCTTGAGAAGTTTGGTTGGTTTAAATTAGACTTAGAGAAATCGTTTTATGAAACCACTTATTCATTAATGTGTTCTATGAATAATAAAAAGGTGTTTATAGATAATGATTCAGTGGTACAAATTAAAGGTTCTTATTTCAAAAAAGATAACCCACAAATCAATTCAGATTTTAAACACTTCATGGATGTCTTTAAAGAAAATAATAAGTTACATAAATACTTGAAGGTAATACAAAAATGATAAAAATACTAACTGGTTATAGTGATAAGGGTGGTTCAACCGTTGCGTTGTCTACCCTAACCAATGCACTAAATAGAGCTGGTTATGAAACCATTATGTATGGTCCTCATGATTATCATTTAAGCCTATGTAAATCTAGTGGTAAGTTAAATCAAGAAGTATTTGATGGTATCACCGAGGATGATATTGTGATTGCACATTTCTTAAAATTAAATGAAAGACCAAACGCTAAAAAGGTTTTTTTAGCTTGTCATGAAAAATGGTGGTTCGATGTTGGTGGTATAACACAATATTGGGATTCAGTAATATTCCTACACCAAGCACATAGAGATTATCATAGTAAGTATAAGGGGGAATATAATATCATTCCAAATCTTAAATACCAATTAACCAAGGTTGATAAACCAGACTTAGAAAAGGTGGCTGGTATTGTAGGTGCTATTGAAGATAGAAAACAAACCCATATCTCAATCCAGAGAGCTTTAAAAGATAAATGCACTAAGATATTCCTATTCGGTAAAATAAATGACCAAAACTACTACAATAGCTTTGTAAAGCCATTGGTTGAGTTACCATTTATTATTGAGTACGGTCATGCAGAAAATAAACAATTGATGTATGATATGGTTGGACGAGTTTATCATTCTTCTAAGGGAGAGGTAGCTTGTTTAGTTAAGGATGAATGTTGGAGTACTGGAACTAAGTTCTTTGGAAATGAAGAAACTGAACACGAAGTATCACCACTAACCAACGAAGAAATAATAAAGGAGTGGATTAAAATATTCGAATTATGAGTAAAACAAAAGAAATTAAAAGAGAAAGATTTAATATAAGTGAAGAAGAAATTGATGATTTCACTGGATATGGTCCTTGGGAATTAAATGGTGAAACATACAAATTCGTTGAGGATTATTCAAGTAGGGATTGTGATGGTGAATGTCATAATGTTGTAACACAAAGAGAATCAGATAAAAAGTATTTTGAATTCACATGGATGTATTCATATAGTCAAACATATTATTATGAGGGGGATTGGAAAGAAGTGTTTAGAAAAGAAGTAACAACAATATCATGGGAGTAGAAAAATTAAAGGTTTTTATAGACGGTGGAGCACACAAGGGTGAGGCTATCGAAATGCTTCTGGATAAGAGACAAGACCTGGATGGTTGTGAGATTCATTTCTTTGAACCTAATAAGGACTTAATACCAGAGTTAGAAGCCATTAAAGATGATAGATATGATATCAACGTTTATAATGCTGCACTTTGGGCTGAAGATGGTGAGATTGATTTCTTAGAATCCATTGAACGATGGGGAACACTTGCAAGTACTACAGTACCAAGCATGAATGAAATATGGGGTTTAAAACTAGATAGAGATAACCCACAAAAGGTAAAGGCAATATCATTATCTGGGTTCTTAGATGAATTTAGTGATGAAGACGCTTATATCGTGGTTAAATTGGATATTGAGGGTTCAGAATATTTTGTAATTGATGACTTATTTAGAACTGGTAAGATTGAAATGATTGATGAATTATATATAGAATGGCATGACCATTTTTTCCCACATTTCAAACCACTTGGGGATGATTTAAGAAATAAGTTAGCTAAGGCTGATATAGAAGTACATAATGACTGGGTATAATGAAGATACACGCACACATAATAGCTTGGAACGAAGAGAAGATTCTTCCATACACACTAGACCACTATTCACAATTCTGTGAGAAGATATATGTTTACGACAATATGTCAACCGATGGTTCAGATAAAATATATGAAGAATATAAAACTCGTCATCCATTAACCGTTAAGAAATGGGCAACGGCAGATAAAAAATATAATGACGTAACCCTTGCTGAAATGAAATCTAATATCTATAAGGTTAGTAGAAAGAATGATGCTGATTGGGTAATAGTTTGTGATTGTGATGAATTTCTTTACCACGAAGATTTAATTGAAAAATTAACAGAGTATAAAGAAATGGGTGTTACGATGCCTAATATAGATGGTCATGATATGTGTTGTGAAACATTCCCAGAATATGATGGTGGTTTATTAACTGATAAGGTTAAGATTGGTTCTGAAACATATGAACCAATGTGTAAGAATATAATCTTCGACCCAATACTAGATGTAATGTATAGACCTGGGGCACATGCAAATCTAACACCTAAAGCAGTATATTCAGATGAAGCCGAATTAAAACTATTACATTATAAATTCTTAGGAAAAGATTATGTATTAGAAAGATATAATAAATTAGCGAAACAACTATCCGATTATAACCTTAGAACTGGTTTATCTGGACATTGGACAAGACCACCAATGGCCTATATGGATAAGATGCTTGAAGAACAAATACACGTAATATGAGATTAGATGATTATAAACCACAACTGTTCGAATCTCAACCATTCCATTTTATGGAAAATGAGTTTAAAGATTTGACAGACTTAGAAAAATTTGATATAATTGTTAAATGTTTTCATTCAATAAATGATAGAACAATTGGTGGTTTAATACATGAAGATGATTTTACAAAAATATCATTATTTTTAACAAAAAAACATTATAAACAATAATATGGCAAATATACTTATATCAGATTTTAGTTACCAAGAAATGCCTCACGGTGGTTCTGAAGTTGGTAACCAAATGCTTATAGATGAACTAGG
>Ga0070747_1000370_pt1 | contig 22635 bp, 19 predicted proteins | sample VirMetDEL_Mar_31_FD_77321 | JGI IMG/M metagenome (GOLD analysis project Ga0070747, IMG submission 77321) | Aqueous microbial communities from the Delaware River and Bay under freshwater to marine salinity gradient to study organic matter... | ecosystem: Environmental > Aquatic > Marine > Coastal... | reverse complement strand
TGACTGTAAAAAATAGATAGGCTAAAAAATAGAATATTTATTCTATTCTCAATAAAAAAAGAATATTTATTTTATTAGTATCAAATAATCAATGAATGGAGCAAGACAAGGAAGAAACAGTCTGGCAGGTAGTAAATAATAGCAGGACAAGAAAAAGCCCAGTATGATAGATTTGAGAGTCTGAAATACTAGGCTAGTTAATTAATTATTTATTTATATAAAAAAGATCAATCACAGTACCTCCTTGTCTACTATTTCTTGATTGGCTAGACTTTTCGGCTTTACCAATCTCAAGTCTTCTAGATGTTGGATAGGATCAAACCCGATTGGCTTTGCAATCTTATTTTCTAGAAAAGCAGTGTATTTTTGATTAGCATCAACTTCTTTCTCTAAAGAAGTTTTAACTAAGTCTAATTTCAATCTACTATCACAATCATTTATCCTTCTAGGATAGAGATTGATTAAATCCTTTACAGTCATATTAAGCAATTCATCCTTATCTGCACTATCAGAGATAGAAGAAACTTCCTTATATAGATTTTCCGCACTATTTCTTACAACGAATAAATTAATTAATTCATTTAATTGATTCATCTTGATTTTCCTTGAATAGGATTAAAAACAAAAAAACCTGGCAAACAATTCAATATCATCTACCAGGCAAAAAAAGTTTATGAGAATTTAAGCAAATATTTCGGGAGTGCTGTATCTTTCAGAAGAGACGATATCTCTCACTAGTAAGTGTTTTTTAAGAATAGACTCTTCTTTATGGTCTTTCTTAGTTTCTTTTAAAGCAATCAGCTTTTCATGGGATGCCCAAAAAGTTAAAGCAGAAGTAAGAGCAAACAAACTTCTTCCCCGATCTTCACACTCCTGTAAAAATTGTCCGAAAATTAGTACACCAGTTCTTGAAAGACTTATCGCTTCTTCTGGATAATTCAGAAGTGCAATAGTTTCTTTCTGCTTCCCATCCCGTTTACCCTTAGAAGAACTTGGGAACTTTTCTGTGAGGATCTTGATTGCCTGAACATCAGAAATATCAGTACAAACTTCTGACCTGATATATTCCATCCGATCTTCAAAATTAATCTTCGATTGTTCTATAAAGTTTAATAATTCATACTCTAATAAGTTCAGAAGAGACGCATCAAAATGTTTGGAAGAATTTGAATCTGTTGAAACTCTACCAAGCAATCCATTATCACAGATTTGATCTGTGAAAAAATCAGAAAATGAGAAAGGTTTGGCTTTTGGCCCACCATACCCATTTTCCAGTACAATACCATAGTTGAAAGTCGTATTGTGTTGGGTTTGGTTGTAGGTAGATTTAAATCCAATTTGTTGAATATCCTCACATACATTCGGGAGGATGACTTCAACTTTTGCAACTTGTTCATTGAAAGAAGAATATTCCTTTAAGTGTATTCCTTTCAATTGATCTTTTGAAAAAAACTTCTTCAAAGCGTTTTCAACATAATCAACTGGAATACTCATTTTCAATGGTTTAAACGCTGGGCCACAAAAAGAAAAACATCGATCCGGCTCAATCAATTTTCCGTTTTGATCGATCTTATCTAAAGAAAATTGATCAGGAATAATATTTCCGTCCTCATTCCTGGCAGGTCTTTTCAGTATATCAAAATCAAACTTCTCTAACTGAGTTGACAGAAGTTGATCTTCTTTTTTCTTAGACACAAACTGGCCTTTTGAGTTTCTTACAGTCATCTTGATTTTCCTTTATAGGAGTATAAAAAAATAGGCATACCTTGCCCACTGTGCAGATTAGCACAAAATCAATACTAGTTTATATAAGAAATAAATCAATAGAAAAATATATTGATCTAATTTACTTAACTATATCAAGTACAAACAGCCAAAAACAGACAAACCCGATAATAGCATAAAAATGGAGCATACTTTTATACTCCTTGGCTAGATAAATTATTGATATAATTCTTTCTTGTTCTTGAAATTATCGGAATAGCAATTGACTTAGCCTCACTGTTTTTTGATCCTCGACAAAGTCCGCAAGTCTTGCAATTAACTGATTTTAAATAACTTTCTGGGCAAACGATCTCCTTATCCCAATTTACCTCATCATAGCTGATTATTGTTCGATACGTTCTCAAATTATTTTGCCAAGCAACTTTTGCTTGCTCTAGAGTATCGCAACTCACCATGCAGAAATCAGCTAAGTATCTATTATCATTAATTATTTCATTATTCTCATCTAAAATCTGATGACTATAACCAGTATGGTTTTTAATTTCATAATTGTGGATAATATCCAGCCAAACTTCTTTCGGCACTGCACCAGGATCTCCATATGATCCAATTCTTAGACTTTCTTTATATAACATTATTTTTAGATCTTCTTTTGTTAGATAAGAATATTTACCTCTTTTGTACGCTTTGTAGATATTGTTTAAGAACAAAGGATTAACGTAGCAAGAGCGATTTTCAGCAGTTCCTTTCTTACTTTCTAAATCTACAAAACCTCGATGGATACAGGATTTGCAAACTGAATAATCCTCACCAGTTTTACTCGCTGCAGTAGGAGCAATATCTTGTCTAAGAATATTAGTCTGCAACATATCCCCAGTCTTACTATTACTAGATCTGTTTAGTTTTCCACTCAGAATAACCACAATCGGTTTTCCATCAACTACACTTTTACCTTCATATATAATACCTGCATTTTTAATATTCATCTTGATCTTCCTTAAATAGGATTAAAAAAATAAGAACAACAAAAACAACCAAGCAAAAGAAACTTAGTCAATTTTTGTTCCTCAATTTTCTAGTTTAAATAAGGAAAAAATAAAATTTAGTTTATACAAGGAAAATAAAACGAAAGAAAATCTACTCACAAAATGATAGTTTTCTCACAATAAATTTACTTATTAAAAAATAAATTCATTTTTCTATGAGAAAGTAATTTTCTTTTTTTATGAGAAAAATCTTCTGAATTTTTTGGAGGAACTTCTAGGGGAGCAGGGAGGTAAGTATAGTAAGAACTAACTTAACTAAAGAAAGGTATTAATGAATTTGACGTGCAAGTAAAAAATTAACTAATTGAAGAAAACCTAAGTACCCCAAGATGAGGAAACTGGCAAACCTTTGATGAACTTTAATCTTCTTATGACTAGGGAGGATAAGTCTTTGATAAGAAAGAAGATATTATTGTTTGCATTTGCCAGCAAAATCAAAATGAAGTGCTCACTATGAACTCAGTCAGGTACAACTGCAAGCATTTTTTTTATTTATTTTTTCTGCTTGACATGATCCTGGCTACCTATATAGTACTGTATATTTTTCATCTGACGTGCAAGTAAAAAAAATGAACTACTCTGAAATAGATAAACTAATCGAAAAGTTCAGACTAACTCAAATGGACTATGGAAGGTTTGATTGTCCAATCTGTAAAGGAAGACATACCTTTACTATAAGTGTATCTCAGGCAGACGATTCAATAGTGTATAACTGCTTCAAGGCGAACTGTCATGTGAGAGGAAAAATAAGTCTAGATAATAAAAGACACAACCTGACTAGAGTTGCTAGTTTCTTAAACAAAGAAAAATTGAAATCAAATACAGCAAAAAACAAAAATGAAGTTCCTAAAGTACTAGGACACATAGGAAATCATCAAGAAAAAATTAAATTTTTAGAGAAGTATAATTTAGATTATAAAACATTAAACAACCTAAGATTACAAATCAGCTATGACCCAAGGAAGCATAGAATATTATTTCAGAATAAATATTTATATAATAATTTTGCTATGGGAAGAACTTTATTTGACCGAATAAAACCTAAGTGGTTGGTCTATGGAGAAAAACCTTCTTTATTTGTAGTAGATAGTAGAATTAGATCTTTACAATCTTACAAGAGTATAGTTTTAGTTGAAGATGTATTATCCGCTATTAAAGTAACCCATCTAACTGATTCATTGGGAGTTGCTTTGCTAGGCACTAGCCTATCAGACAATGGAATTTTGAGTTTACAAAAATTTATAAAAGAAAGATTTTGGATTAACTCTATCTTTGTATGTTTAGATTCTGACGCACAAGTAAAAAATTTAGAATTAGAAACAAAAATAAAAGTCTATTTTCGTAATAAGAAAGTAGATTCGATTCATCTTAATAACCTTACTCTACATGGAGGAAAAGATATAAAAGATTTAGATGATAACACAATTAAAAATTTACTGGCTATATAATAAAGAGAGGTAAGAAAAAAATGAAATGTAGAGCTATATTGAACATAGACTTTTTTATGCCTGGACGATGGGATAATAATCAGAGTGAAGAATTAATAAAATTTAGGAAATATTTAGAGGATGAGTTGGATGAGATTGTCAACAAACAAATCTCTGATCCTTCATCTCCTTTTAAATTTTTATACGAAATAGAAGAAGAGAGGAACGTAGTGATCAGAGAAAGGAGAGGAAGAGGAACTGATTTAAAAGAATGGACTTTGGTCAAACATCCTGCACGAAGTAAAATTATAAGGAAAGAAAAGAAAAAGATGTATAAAGAAAGATGTAAATACTAACGATTGAAGTATGAGGGAAAATGTCTGAGATTCAAAATATAGAAATAAATTTATTATCTAAACTTTTAGACAAACAAAATTATTTAGTAGTTAAAAACTATTTATCAAAAGAATTATTTAGTGAAGAATTACATGATCTTTATGAGTTAATAATTGAAGGATATGAAACTCACCCAACCCTAGAAAGATTAGATATTGAGGGATTATCTGCTATAAATAAAATAAAAGATCCTTATCAAAGTTTAAGTAAGGTAAGACTTTTTGAAAATATCCTTTTTGAATTGAATGATAACACTTTAAAGACTGAAAACAATTCTTTAGGTAATACCGAACTTTTAGTTTCGTATGTACGAAGTTTGAACCATCAGTTATTAGGGCAACAAATAGCTTCGCTAGGTATGAGCTTCGCAAAAGGAAGTAAAGATGCTATAGATGACGTTACTGATCTACTAAATAAATATAATAATCTAGAAGATTTTCTAGATGAGTTTGGAGAAGAGACTACTCAAGATATCGATAAACTATTAGAAGAGAGTAGTAACACTAATAGATTAAAATTCAACTTAGAGTCTTTAGCTAGAAATGTTTATGGGATAGGTAGAGGGGAATTTGGTGCTATATTTGCTCTGCCAGAAACTGGAAAATCAGCTTTTGCTTTACATTTATGCTTTGGTGAAAATGGGTTTGCTCAACAAGGCAATAAAGTTCTTTACTTAGGTAATGAAGAGAGAACTAGTAGAATGATGCTTAGAGCAATTTCTTGTTACACAGGAATGACAAGGGATGAGTTGGAGTTGAATGTAGAAGAAGCCAGGGAAAAGTTTAATGAGATATCTGCGAATGTAATAATGAAGGATATACAGGATTGGACTTTACCTAAAATAGAGAAATACATAAATAAGGTTAAACCTGCTGTAGTAGTTTTAGATCAAGGGGATAAAGTTACAGTTCATGGTCAATATTCCGCTTCACATGAGAGACTTAGGGAGTTATTCAAATCATTAAGAGAGTTAGCAAAACGTACTAATGTGGCTTTACTAACTGTATCTCAGGCATCTGCTGATGCAAGAGGTAGAACCAGACTTACAGCTATGGATATGGAAGGAAGTAAGATTGGTAAATCAGCAGAAACTGATCTTATTATAGGCATAGCTAAAGTTGTCAACGATAATGAAGACGTAGAGGAGGATACTACTAGATTTTTAACTGTCAGTAAAAACAAAATTTCTGGTTGGCATGGAACTATTGTAGCCAACATAAATCCAGGATTGAGTCAATATGGGGTTTGATTATGCCAGAAAAATTCAGTCAATTTTTATATGATCCTAAATTTTCTTTAAATGATGAAACTAAAATTACAGTTAATTTTACTAAAGAAGATTTACATAAAATTGAGAAGTATTCTAACAACGTAGTTGAATTTCACGATAAGTTAAGGACAGGATGGAAAAACAAACCTTCCTTAAAAGAATCTCTAGAATTAGGGTACAGAGGAGAAATAGCTTTTTCTAAAATATTTAATTTGCCAATGAACGATCAGCTTACATTTGGGGATAATGGAGTTGATTTTTGGTTCTATGGGTTATCCGTTGATGTTAAAACAATTTCTAAATTAGATCATAAATTAATGTTTTCATCTTTAGAAGCAATAAAAGCAGACATAATAGTTTTGTTTTTTAGCTACTCAATAGAATCTGCGAGTATGCTAGGATTTACCACTAAAGATGATCTACTTAATGATTTACTACCTAAAGAATATTTTGTAGAACTAGATATGGGATTTGGGCCTAGATACTGCTTGGATAAAAAGTTTTTAAAATCTGTAAAAGAATTATTATACTATGATTTAGTTTTGAAGAACTTAGGTATTATCTCAATCAGCCAAAAAAATGGGGAAAAGTTTACATACGAACCCATTTAATTTAATAAACTAATTATAGAGCAAATCAAAATGAAAGAAATTATCCAACCTAAATTTTTTATAGAAAAATATGATGTAGTATTTAACTGTAATTTTCCTACTTTGGTCATTGACCTAGAAACTAAAGTCAAAAGAGATAAGGAAAGAGGAATTACAGATAATTCTCCATATAATCCTGAGAATAAGATAGTTTCAATCCATTATTGTGTACTAGAAAATACTGAAGAAGAAGTTCACAAAATAAATGAACCAAAAAGTATTATCTTAAATCATAAAGATGTAGAAAAAGATCATTCATATTTTACGAAAGTAAATAAAGAGATAAAAGAATTCCAGGAAGCAGTTAGTAGATGTTTAGTCTGGTGTGCTCATAACAGTAAATTCGATTTATCTTACCTTAGGCAAACTCAAAATCTTCCTTCTATGCCTATATTTTTGTGGGATACGATGGTAGTTGAGTATTTATTAGCTAGAGGGATGAGACTACCTTTATCATTAGCTAAAACTGCTGTAAGAAGAAATGCCCCCTCTAAGAAAACTGATCTAGTCGATACATTATTCAAGAAAGGAGATGGTCTAGGCTTTGATGAAATCCCTTTAGATATTTTAATTGAATATGCAGAACAGGATGTTTTGACTACAGCACATATTTACTTAGAGCAAAAAAGATTGATGGAGGAACAAAGAAACGTAGGATTACAACCTCTTATATATATGTGCAATGAGTTTGCTAAAACATTACAAGAAATTGAAGGTAACGGTATACCAATAGATTTAGAAGAATTAGACAGGGTTGAAAAAGATTATGTAAAAGAGAAAGAAGAATTGTTGATTGGGTTAAATGAAATGTCTAAATTTTTGATGGGGGATAAACCAGTCAATTTAAATTCTGGGTCAGACATATCAGAACTAATCTATTCAAGAAAAATAGTAGACAAGCAATACCATAAAAGAGTCTTTAATATCGGATGTGATGAGAGAGGAAAGCCACTAAGACCGCCTAAAATGAGCATCAAAGATTTTAGGTGTGAGATAAGATCGAACTTTAATGTTATAAAAAAACAAAAATCAGAGCATTGTTCCTCCTGTAAAGGCAAGGGAAAGATTTTTAAAATTAAGAAAAACGGAGAAAGGTACAAACGTGAAAATATATGTGGGGAATGTAGCGGAGAAGGATTTATTTACACTGATACATCAGAAACTGCAGGATTGAAACTCAGTCCTGACAATCCTCATGACTGTTCAGTTCACGGTTTTAAATCAGATAGAAAGACTATTGAAAAATTATTATCAAAAATAGAGATATGGGAAGATAGCCCAAAAAAAGATGTAGCTAAAAGATTTTTATCTTCTTATATCAGATTATCTTCAATCAACACTTACTTAGAGAGTTTTGTTAAAGGTATAAAATATTGGACTAGATCTGATTCTTCTTTACTTCATCCTAATTTTAATCAATGCATAACCAGAACTGGAAGATTAAGTAGCTCCAATCCTAATTTTCAGAATCAGCCTAAAGGTAGATTATTTCCGGTAAGAAAATGCGTAGTAAGTAGATGGGCTAATAGAGGAGGTAAGATCTTAGAGGCTGATTACTCAGGACTAGAATTTAGGATTGCTGGAGAATTATCTCAAGATCCTCAAATTAAAAAAGATATTTTAGAAGGTAGAGATGTTCATAGGCAAACTGCATCAATCATTAACCAATGCAAGGAGGGAGATGTAACTAAACAAATGCGACAGGAAGCAAAAAAATATACTTTTGCTCCTCTCTACGGTGGTCAAGGTGCAGGTGAACCACCACATATTGCAACCTATTTCCAGGAGTATTTTAAAATTTATGAACGATTAGCAGTTTGGCATGAGGAGTTACAGACTGAAGCTATTAAGTTTGGTACTGTGACCACACCATCTGGAAGAGAATTTTTCTTTCCAGACACTATTCGATTACCAAATGGTGGATCTTCAAACGCTACCAACATCAAAAATTATCCGGTGCAATCATTTGCAACAGCAGACATCGTTCCGTTAGCAGTTCATCGAATGAATTCAGCTTTAGATACGCTTAATTCTTTAGTTATTATAACTGTACATGATTCTATTGTTGTCGATGTTTTCCCTGGTGAATTAGGTAAAGTAATCGAACTTTTAGTTTTTTCAATGATGGATCTTCCAGAAGAATTTGCAGTTAGATTTAACTATTTTATATCTATTCCTCTAGAAATAGAGATACAGGTTGGAGATAACTGGATGGAAATGGAAGAAATTACTATACCAGAAACAGTTCAAATATAGGTTATTATGCCAGAAAAATTAAGTACTGACCAGATTACAGATTTATCCGTTCCTGTTGAAATGTTGCAAGAAACTCTTAAAGCATTGGGGGCAGGTACAAAAAATATTGAGAGACTACCTAATCTTAAAGTTCAATTAGCTAAAAAAGATGAGCAAAATCGGAGAGTTCCAGAAGGACACTTCTTTTTAAAACATCCACAGATTGAACCTGCGTATGCTCCAAAGGTTGTATTTCGTCCTTTATCCATGCTCTATCAATGGATTGATTACGATCAAGAAACTAATTCTGTAAAAAATAAAACTATTTTAGTTCCTAATTTTCAAGAAGAGCCTAGAGATCAGTTAGGAACTATTCGATGTGGTAAACCTTCTTCTAAAATTTTTAGGGATTTACCTAAATATGAACAGAAAAAGTATAGCACCATTCGATGTTTCAGACAGTTGAGAGGAGTAGTTTCTTTTACTGGAACTACTGCAGATAAAGAAAAAGTAGAGTTCGACAGAGAACCTTGTATTCTTTTATTGAAAGGAAGTAATTTTATTCCATTCGATAATCAGGTAGTCAATACACTTCCGGCTAGTAGACTCTTCCATGAGTTTAATGTGACTTTAGAAGCTGAAGAAATGATTAATGGAGCAGTAACTTATTACGTTATTAAATTTATGCCTGATTATGCTAAACCTTTAGTTTTTGACCCAGAAACAGTCAAAACTATGACTATGTTCAAGGATATGATTATGATGGAAAATGTTTCTATTGAAACTCAACACCAGAATAATCTGGCTAAGAATCAGGGCAAGCAGTATGGAACGAAAATTGATAAAGAAGAACAAGTACTTACTGCGAAAATCATAAATCCTCATGTTGAGGCTGAAGAGGAATATGATGATGATTCTTTAGATGATGACTTCAATAATTAATTTTATTACTAATAATTTATAAATGAACCAGCAGAAGAGAAGAGGAATTTTTCCTAAAACTTTTTTGACTAATAAGACAAAAAGAGAACTAGGGAAAGCTAGAGAATCTTGTGATCTGTTGGTTCAACAGACTAGCCCATTTTTAGAAAAAGAATCTACAGACTTATCTGAAATAGAAAAAGACAGTGATCACTATGAAGCTATAAAAAGATATATGGAGAAAGGAGGAACGATAAAAAAATATAAACCTTTAGTACAAAAAATAGAAGTAGATCAAAATGTAGTAGACGAAAAAGATATAAAAGATATAAAAAATTTTAAATTAGAATTTCAACAATTAGAATAATTAGTATGATTTCGCTTATAGAAGTAAAAATAAAAAATGTACTAGAAAAATTGAGCAATAATAAACATTCAGAGGTAGCACCAGAAGAAAAGATAGATAAGCTAATTGATGAAGCATGTGTAGAATTTAAGTTAGTACTTGAAAAACAATTCAAAAGGAAAAAAGAAAAGTTTAGACTACGTTCATCAAATGTTGGAAAACCTACCTGTCAATTACAACTAGAGAAGAAAGAATTACAAGAAGAAGAAATAAACCCACTTCCATACAATCATTTTACTAGAATGGTTTTGGGTGATTTATCTGAAATTATTGTTAATTTTATTATAAAACTTACTGACATAAAAATTACTGGAGCAAAAAATAGAATAAGGTGGGATTTGTTTGGTGGTAATAACAAATATCCTATCATTGAAGGGGAAAATGATATCGAACTGGAAGAGAAAGTTTATGATATAAAATCTTCCAGTCCTTGGGCCTATGAGAATAAATGGATGAAAGGATTTTCTGGAGTTGCAGGTACAGATAATTTCGGCTATGTTGACCAACTTCTTTCTTACTCTTTACCTCAGAATAAAAGACCTGGAGGTTGGATTGTTTTAAATAAATCTACAGGAGAAATAACTGTAGTTGAATTTTCTATGTTAGAAACTGAGCAGAAACAAGAAGTTACAAAAATAAAAGAAACTATAAAGTATATTACAGAGGATCATTCTTTTGAAAAATGTTTTGATGAGCAGGATGAGTACTTCTACAAAAAACCTACAGGAAATAAAAAATTACCTGTAACCTGTAGTTTCTGTAGTTTTGTAAGACATTGCTGGCCCGATGCTCAGTATCTTCCTCAAGCCAGATCAAAAGCTCAAAATCCAAAAATGGTTTGGTACACTCATTATACTGAAGAAGATGAATAAGGAGCAGGGATGTTTTATGACTACAAAAAATTTAGAGGAATACAACATGGCTATAGGAGTGGGCTAGAAGATAAAATTGCTCAACAGTTAAAAAAAGCTAACATATCAGTAAAATACGAAACTCTCTCCATAAAGTACACCGTTCCTGCAGTTATCAGAACCTACACTCCAGACTTTTTCCTACCTAACGGTATAGTCATTGAAAGCAAGGGAAGATTTACTACAGAAGATCGGAAGAAACATCTTCTGATAAAGAAACTATTTCCAGAGTTAGACCTAAGATTTGTATTCTATAATTCAAAATCTACTTTAAGAAAAGGCAGTAGAACTACTTATGCAGATTGGTGTGGGAAAAACAATTTTTTATACTGTGATAGATACATAGATGAAAATTGGTTAAATGAAAAAATTAATTTAAATTCGTTTAACTTAGCAGTGAATTTTTTAAAAATAAAAAAACCAGTGAGGGGTAAGAAGAAATGATGTTGTGTAACGATATAAAAATGGATTTTAGCAGGGACTGTTTATTCGATGAATTAGGATTAGCTAGATTATCAGAATCTTACATGCTTCCAAGTGAAGAATCTCCTCAAGAAAGATTAGCTTATGTTTCTTCCAAATTTAGTTCTAACCGTCAACATGCACAAAGACTCTACGATTACGCTTCAAAGCATTGGCTTTCCTATTCCACTCCTATACTCAGTAATGGAAGATCTAGTAGGGGATTACCCATTTCCTGTTTTCTATCATATTTAGAAGATACTGCAGAAGGACTAGTAGATACCCTCAGTGAAGTAAATTGGCTAAGTATGTTAGGGGGAGGAGTTGGGATACATGTAAAAATCAGAGAGGTAGATGAAAAAAGCACTGGTGTAATGCCCCACCTTAAAGTCTATGATGCTTCTTCTTTGGCATACAGACAGGGCAGAACTAGGAGAGGATCTTACGCAGCATTTTTAGATATAGATCATCCTGATATTCTACAGTTCTTAGAAATGAGAAAATTTACTGGAGATCAAAATTATAGGACACATAATTTACATCATGGAGTAAATATTTCCAATAATTTTATGGAGCTTATCTTCAACTGCATGAAAGAAAAAAACTATGATGATTCTTGGGAATTAATTTCTCCTAATACTGGGGATACAATAGAGGTTGTATCAGCTAAATATTTGTGGATGAAGATTTTAGAAACTAGAATGGAAACTGGAGAACCTTTTTTAATATTTTTAGATACTGCAAATAACAAACTCCCCCATTGGTTAAAAGAAAGGGAATTGAAAATTAATGGTAGTAATCTATGTACTGAAATATTTCTTCCTACTTCTTCCGAAAGAACTGCAGTCTGTTGCTTGTCCAGTTTAAATTTAGAATATTTTGATGATTGGAAAGATAATCCTGATTTTATCCTAGATGTGATGGAAATGCTGGATAATGTTATAGATAATTTTATAGAAAATTCTCCTGCTGAAGTGGGTAGAGCAGCTTTTTCTGCTATGCGAGAAAGATCAATAGGAATTGGAGCATTAGGATTTCATGCCTACCTACAAAAAAATCTAACACCATTTGAAGGAATTGCTGCAGTATCTATAAACAGAAAAATTTTTAAACATATTCATAGCGCATGTATCGAAGCAGATGAGATACTAGCTGATAGTAGAGGAGCATGTCCAGATGCTGCCGATGCTAGGGTACATCGTAGATTTTCACACCATATGGCTATTGCGCCTAACGCTTCTAGTAGCTTAATTATGGGTAACACCTCTCCTTCTGTAGAACCGTACAGAGCTAATGTTTATAGGCAAGATACTCTTAGCGGAGCATATATACAGAAAAATAAATTCTTAGAAGAATGGTTGATAAAAAATAATTTAAACACTGAAAAGATTTGGAGTAGTATCATTTCTAACTCAGGTTCAGTACAACATCTTGATATTCCTAGAAATATTAAAGAAATATTTAAAACTGCCAATGAAATAAACCAGAAATGGGTAATTGAGTTAGCCAGTAATAGACAGGATTATATAGACCAAGGACAGTCTATAAATTTATTTTTTGATCCTGATGTAGATGTTCAGCAGTTACATGCCTGTCATGCTTTAGCTTGGAAGGCTGGATTAAAATCTTTGTACTATTGTAGAAGTGATAAATTAAGAAAAGCAGATAAAGTTGGAGAAAAAATAAAAAGAGAGAAAATACTCACTCAAGAAGAAATAACTAAGTTAACTAATCTAGCTGAAGGAGAAGAAGTCTGTATAGCATGTGAGGGATAATGTTTGTAGACGTAACAGAATCTTACTTAAACAATAAACTTTGGCCTGTGAAGATTATGCTTCTACCTGGAGATCAGTACAATTACTGGACGGTTTTAGGAACTGTCGTTAGAACAAGTAAAACTGACAGTCAGAAAAGATTATACGCACACTGCAGATGTGTATGTACTCGCAGACACTATATACGAAAAGATGATCTGATTAGTGGAAAATCTAAAAGTTGTGGATGCTCAAGGTATTTAGAAATATCTAAAATTGAAGGTAAAAAATTTAATTCTTGGACAATACTTGAAGTTAAAGATATTAAAAACGGTCACAGGTATGCTACTTGTCAATGTGACTGCGGACATACAAGAGATGTAAGACTCTGGGTAGTAAAGTCAGGACAGTCTAAATCATGCGGATGTACCAGGAAAGGAGGAAGAACAATATTAACGGACATAATAGGTGAAGAATTTGGGCATTTAGTAGCTTTGGAAGTAGATCATACCCATGAAAAATACGGAGCATTTTGGAAATGCTTATGTAGAATTTGTGGGAATAAAAAATATGTTGTGTCAAGAAGTAATTTGATAAATGGCACTGTGTCTTCATGCGGATGTAGGAAAGGGAAGAATAAACAAATATCTAAATTATCGGGGTACAACGAAGGTATCGTATCTTTGGTCTTACGGAATAATCACAGAGATAAATCCTACATAAAACCAGAAATGGTTACTAAGATCAAAAAAATAGCTGAAGAACTAAATTATAAACCTTGGTATAACTTAACTACTTAGAAAAAATTGAGGGACTATATGCGACCATATAAAATAATCGGAAGAGTAGCTGCAGAAAGAATGTTAAGTAAAAAATTATTTTCTCTAGGCCCACAGTATACAGAAGAATACTCAGGATTTTCATTTCAAATTGTTCGTTGTAAAAAAACGAATGAATCTTTTCAATACCTTTATAAAAAATAATTTAAAATAATTAAAAACAATATGTCATTACAAGAACAAAGATCAACATATAAACCCTTTGAATACCCGTGGGCTTTTGAGGCATTTCAACAAAGTGAGCAGATGCATTGGCTTTGGACTGAAGTTCCTATGGTCGAGGATGTGAAAGACTGGCAGAACAGATTATCTGAAAATGAAAAAAATTTTCTTACTAAGATATTTAGGTTCTTCACACAAGGGGATATTGACGTATCTGGTGCTTACGTTAAAAACTATTTACCTAATTTTCATCCACCAGAAGTAAGAATGATGTTATCTAGCTTTGCAGCTAGAGAAGCGATTCATGTAGCTGCTTATAGTCATTTAATAGAAACTCTAGGTATGCCTGAGAGCATCTACAATGAGTTTCTAGAGTATGCTGAAACTGTTGAAAAACATAAATTCTTTGAGCAGCTTCAAAAGGAACAGGCTGAGAATCAAGTAGCTGTAAATATTGCTGCTTTTAGTGCTTTTACAGAAGGAATGCAATTATTCTCTAGCTTTGCAATGCTATTGAATTTTGCTAGGCATGGAAAAATGAAAGGTATGGGCCAGATCATTGCTTGGAGCATTGCAGATGAGACTTTACACACAGAAAGTATGATTAAGCTATTCCGTACCTTTATTACGGAGAATTTATCGCTTTGGAATGACGTTACGAAAAAAAGAATTTACGATGTAGCAAAGGTTATGGTGGACTTGGAAGATAAATTTATAGACTTATCTTTCGGTAACTTTGAATTGGAAAACCTAAAAAAAGAGGAGGTAAAAAAATATATCCGATACATATGTGACAGAAGACTAATCTCTTTAGGAATGAAAGGGATATTTAAACAGAAGGATAATCCTTTGACATGGTTAGACGGAATGCTAGGAGTAACCCACACTAATTTCTTTGAAAATAAAAGTGTGGACTATGCTAAAGGCGCACTAACAGGAAGTTGGAGCACAGTATGGGCAGCATGAATTTAATTACTATGTTATTTCGTTGGAGTATTTTAGCTACTATGTTATTAGCATCTGCTCCTTTACTATTATATGTTATAGACTTTTGGTACAAAGTTTTTGACATATCTTTTAAAATACCAGGAATTGCGAGTTTACTATGAGTTTGGATGAATTGACTAAAAGTATAGATAAATGGGGGAATGATAAAGGTATACTTGATTCAGATCGTAATCTTCTTTACATAAAGAATTGGAATGATCCTCCAGCAGTATGGTCACTGGTCAATGGTAAAAAAAGACTTTCCTATGCTGAAAAAGCCTATGCTCAACTACAAAAAACTAAAGAGGAAGTAAGAGAGTTAGAGGAAGAATTAGAGATGCTTTTATCTACTAGTGATTCTAATAAAATCAATGGGTTAGAAGTTAAAAACAATATAATGGATGCTATAGGAGATATTTACGTTACTTTAGTGATGCAAGCAGGAGTATGGGGATTAACAATGGAAGAATGTGTAGAGTATGCCTATACTCAAATAAAGGACAGGAAAGGTAAAATGGTGGAAGGAGTTTTTGTTAAAGAGGAAAAGGAAACGGTCAGTTAAACATTTCTTCCATTTGAGTATCCACACTGTCTTCTACTTCATTAGCATTTGATTTAGGAGACAGTTTATTAAAATCTTTTTCTGACAGATTATCTCTATTTTCTATCATTTCTAAAAAGAATTTGTAGTCTTTCTCTTCTTCTGTAGGAGGATCTTCTCTGTACAGAAGTGCTCTTGTAAAGAATTTAGCTAATTCTCTATTATCTGCTCTTAGTTTACCTTCTTTAACTTTTACAATATTATTCAATGCTTCAATAAATGCGTCAGGTTCGCTTAAAAGATAATCTTTTATTTGCTCATGCTTAGTTGTATTAAGCATTGTAGCTAGTCTAGCTTTACCAAGAATTCTTCCTCTTGCTCCCCACCTGTTTAGCACACCAAATACTTGTGTAATCCCAGCATCTAATTTTTTCTGTTGTTCTAACAAAGGGAAAGTTTGACTTTCTCCTGGCAAAGACTTAGCAGAAGAAGATTTTTGTATTGCTCCTGTTTCCTCCAACATTCTTCTAAGAGTAAACTCAAATTCTGGTTTATCATCAAAAACTATTCTTGTCTTAGTAAATACGTCAGAAATATCTAGTTCTCTTTGAGCTATTCCTGTTTTAGAAAGAATAGGTGCTCCAAATGTTGCTGTATCAGCTATAAATATCTTTGACTCAGGTGATCTTAACCACCGTGCAAAAGCAGCTTGTATACCTGCTTTAGCCACAAGTTTATTTTGTTTGTTTATCTTAGACATTAGTCTAGCTAAAGCATCTACTCCATTAGTTTTGTCACTAAATAATGTTGCTAAAGATGCATAAGAATTAGACTTTGGTCTTGTAGCAGCTACAGAACCAGGAATATTCTTTTCAGAAGTTGTATCAAATAGCGCTTTTAATTCAGTATCATATATTTGTTTTTGAGCTAAATCGTAATCTTCTTCTATTTTCTTTATCTTAGTATTAAGTGTCTCTCTAGTAGAACTTTTTAAGTTTAAACTTCTTCTTAAATTCTCTAGAGATTTTGCCTCTGCAGGGAATTTCTCTTTTAAAAAAGTAGCGTATGTGCCTAGACTAGTAAGTACGTCAGATTCTTTAAAGTCCTTAAACCCTTGTTCTGTTAATAATTTGTTCCTTACCTTTTCCTTTTTAAAAAGTTCCCCTACAAAATAGTCTATTACAGATTTTGCACTGACTGATTCTTCATTCAACAAATCTATAATTTTAAATCCTACAGCTACATTTTGTTCTCTAAATCCGTTTTTTACTGCCTCTCTACCCTTGTCTTCAAATTCTGTTCTTTTCATATTTTTAGCAATTGTCTGTCTTCTTAAATCTCCTATGTCAGATAAGACAGTTTCTTCTTTCCAATAAGGTGACCAAGATTTTGTGTAGTATTCCATTGCTGTATTGGCAGCATCTACTACTGCGTCATCACCTGTTTGACGCACATAATTTATAGCATCTGTATCTATGTAATCTCTAAACGTTCGTAGAATCTTAGCAGTATTTCCAGCCTCTACAGTAGGTTCACGCAGTAAGAGAGATATTGAAGAAGATAAAGAAGGACGTATTTCAGTATATAATCTAGAAAAATCTAGGTCTTCGTATATTTTGCTTTTCTCAAACCTGTCTTTTATTATATCGTTTATTTCTATACTAGGATCTTTCTTCTGTGCTTTCTTTAAATTTTTTAAATCTGCAGCAGTAATATTTATTTCTGTTAGTAACTTAGTAAAGTATGGGTTATTAGGCATTTGTAGAACTGTTAATCTTTTAGGATCTGGAGCTAATCTTAATATAATATCAATTAATGCTTCAGAATCTACTTCTCCTCCTTGCACTTCATTAAACAGTCTATTTTTCTCTGCATCCATTTTACCGGAAATAACAGCAATTTGATCTCGTATACTGTCTGCAGATATTCTGGAAGGATCAGAAATTGGAGGATATCCAGCAACTGTCCTTAAATTTTGTAGTTTTGCAAATATAGTTGCCCCTAATCTAGGATCACCATTTCGTACAATAGAGTCTATATTTGCGTCTAGATCTGCTAGTTGCAAATTTAACGTATCCTTTTGTTTTCCTAAATCTTTTAGAAACTCTTGAGTATCTACTTGTAAAGTATCTGTAGCGTAGTCTATTGCTGGAAGATCTGTTTTAGGAGTAGCTAGTCCTTCTGGAGATTTGCTAAGTTCTAACTTATCTATGTCTATTCCTATATCTTTCATCTCCTGTAGTGTGGCTGGATCTGCTTCAATAGGACTTACATTTCCTTTTAATTGTTCTATTTCCCCTAAGACTCTTGCTGATTCTAACGCAGGAGTTTGATCTTTTAACTGTGTTCTTGCTCCTATTCCACTACCTACTCTTCGTAGAGTAGATATTCTTTGTTGTAATAACTTACCTGCATCTCCCAAATTATTATTTTCTAAATATCTATTTAGGGCTACTAATGTTCCTACTTCTGTATTAATATCTGCTATTTCAGAGAAAGGAACATCTATTTGTAAATCTGCTCCTTCCCTAATCATCTTTGCTAAATCTTTAACAAAAGCAATTCTCTGTTTTTCTGTTGCAACTCCTAAATCATCTGCTCCTAAACCAAACTTTCCTTGTTTTCCTATTGTGTTATCACCAGCTATTAAAGTTTCTACAATATCATTAGCAATAGTATCTGTTTGGAATTTATCAGATGCTCCTTTACTTAACATAAAGCCTACAGGAGAAGCTGCTTTAGCAACTAAACTGGCTACATAAGGTACTAGTTTAACCCCTCTGTCTGCTACACCGGATAATACAAGAGCATCATAAAAAATATTCCTTCTTCTCTTTAATATTTTTGTGTACTCAGGATCATCTGGAGATATGTCTTTTCCTATATCCTTCATTAGCGGAATAGATAAAAGTGCGTTTTCTCCTATTGCAAGTGTAGTAGAATCAGTAGGAGCAAAGGCAGTTATTCCAGCTTCGTAGGTAGCAGCTTTTAATGCTGTAGAAGCAGTTTTTCCTGCTGTAGTAAGGCCAGGGACTTTTCCTGCTGTAGATAAGAAACTAGCTAGTTTAGGAACTTTATTAGCTAGTTTAGGTAAACTATTTATTAGTATTTGAGATGTTCCTAATCCTAGGCTTAATCCTGCAGCACTTCCTACTAAATTATTGTATAATCTGTCTCCACCTTCTGTATCGGCTATTTGTTCTACTTTTTGTACAAGGTCTAAAGGTTTTCCTGTAGTTTCTTCTGCGATTTGATCTATTGCTGCTGCGCCAAGTTCAAGAGCATCTCTTGCCGCTCCGTACCCGAAAGATCCTGCAGTATACGCAGTTTGACCTGCCCCAAGAAAATCTATGTTAGTACCAGGGACTAGAGGAATTCCTGCGTCTACATTTCCTGTAAGCAAATCTTGAGAAAAAGGAGGCACTACTCTAAGTTTTCCGTCTGCTCCAGGGTACAGTAATTGTCCTACAGACCCTCGTTGTGCTTTAGGATCTGCCGCAAATGCATCGTATCTTTGTTTAGCTTTTCTGCGTAATCTTTCTCCAGACTTACTAAAATAATTTCTTTCTAATTTTGGAAGAAGACTAAACTCCGTCTTCAGATCTTCGTACATATCTAAGTCAGGTTCTGGTAATCTAACAGCAGAATTTCCGTATATTTGAGTGAAGTACTCGTTTATTTCTGAAAAGTCTCTTAAATTTAAAGGATATTGTTGTAACTCCTCTGTCTCACTATAGTTAGGATCTAACCTAGCATCTGGAAGTTTTTCACTTTGTTTTTCATACAAGTCACTAATGTCAGATATTTCATATTGAAACTCATCTTTAGGAATTGTCCCTAAATCAGAAGACATTTTTGGTAAATTATTGTTTTCTTCTTTTTCTTCCTTTTTTTCAAACAGATCTGAAAGATCTAAATCTAAACTTTTAAACGTAGGAGATACAGTTTTTAATCCTTGTACTGCATCTGTAGCAGGAGTTCTTTCTTTCATAATAATATTTAATCGACTAGTGGTGAGCTAAATAAAGTATTAATAGCAGACTCATCTCCTGCTTCTGCTTTTTCTATTACACCTTGTAGATATTTCAAAGTAGTAGGCATTCCTGCTTCTAACTCTTTTTGTCTAGTAGTAAGAGCATTTTTTAGAAAACTTATTTTCCCTTGAGAAGTGTCTAATTGTTTAACATCCTCTGGAGAATAATTACTGCTCTCAGGATTACCAAATGCTTTTAGAAAATCATTTATACTCATTTGAGTAAAAAGTTGTGCTCTTTCTTCTGTAGTATAGTCAGGCGCACTTGAACTTTTATCTACCGTAGCTTCTTTAGTTTTTGTACTTTTTTGTTGTACGGAAGTAGGAGTATTACTTCTTAATGAAAGATCTATAGACTGTAAATTTTTATAGAAATATGGGCCTACCTCTTTTAAAGAATCTACATATTCGTTCATTGGTATAGGCACTCCTTGCTTTTGAATCAATTTCTGCATTAAAGTCTTTTTATTTTGTGGAGGTGCATCTGGGCTATACATAAATTGATTTTCTAGTACAGCTATAACACTACTGTTACTTTGGAAATCATTTACTTGAGCATCCACCATAGTCCTAGCACTGTTGTAGTACCCCTGTAAATTTTCAGCAAAGACTTCTGGATCTCTGGTCTGATTAGCATTGATTATTTTTAGTAACCTGTCTAAGTCTTTATTAGACATAGCAGTTCCTGTCTGCCCTTCAACTTTACCTGCTGTAAATCCTGCTCTAATTAGTCTTGCAACAAATAAATCTTTTTTGGCAGCAAGTTCTTTAAACTCACTATAGTCTTTACTAACGAAATTATTGAACTTAGCAGATGTTACCTCAACTTCACCTGTTTCTGAGTTAGTAAATTCTCTTTTTAAAGTAGGATTAGATTTAGCTAATGCTTCTAAAACTTGTTGTTCAGTGTATTGAACTTCATCTTGTTGATTAAAATCAAATTCATTTTCTTCTACTCCACTTCCCATTCCATAAGACGGGCCTGACACAGTTACTCCAACTGTTTCTCCTACAGTCTTTAGTTCAGTTTTTAAAGCATTTAAACTAGAAACTACACGTGACGTTGCAGTCAAAATAGCAGGTTCAGCGTTTACAGAAGATATTAATTCTCCTAATTGAGATCCAAATGCTGCTACTTGTCTTTGGTAGGCAGTAACTGCTTTTCTTTTGTCACTTTCTCTAGTTCTAGCTTGTTCTAATTCTTTGTAAGCATCCTCATTTCTAGGTTTTATAACTTCTCCAGATTTGTACCTAGCCTCTATAGCTGGCTTGTACTGAATACTTGAAGTTCTACTTTCCCCAGTCTCTAAGTCAAAATACGCTCCATTGTTAATATAAAATTCATTTTCTTTTCCTTTAGCCCGATCCTCAAGATACTTTGATCCTCCTACTCCTAATGTTCCTGCTGCCATTGCAGCATCATCTTGTTTAATTCTACGATTTTTCTCCAATTCAGCTTCTAATTCTCTGTCTGCTGCATCACGTTCTGCTTGTATTGCTTCATTATACGTCTTCTGCAATTCTCCTACTCTTCTAGCTAAGGCTACATTTGTAGGATCTTCTTTGTGTTCTCTCCGTGCTTTAAATAATTGTTGATGAATTTTTTGAGAACCTAAAGGTGTGTTAGATTTTCCTGTAGAATCTGTATTTTCAAGACTGGTGCGAAATGCTAAAATAGTTGTAGCTTTTTCTAATTCATCTTCTGCATTTGCTAATTTTTGTTTTTTTACTTTTAATAAGTCTGGATTATCTGTCTTTTTTATTTCTTCTTTTATTTCGTTCAATTCAGACTGTGCGTAAAGTAGACTATTAATATCTCTGGTTTTTGAACCGTTGTTAACATATTCTTTTTGTGCAAGTGCATTATATTTTGCCTTCGCAAATTTGTGATCATCCGCAAGACTTTGTTTTTGTTTCTCTGATAAATTTAATTTTTTAGCTACTTGATGTACTCCACCTTGGTTAAAGACAAGCTCTAGTCTACTTCTTAATCCTTCTAAATTATTATTTTCTACAAGTTCCAACACTGATTCTTTTTGTAAACCAGTCTCTCCAATTCCTGTGCGTGTATGAGTATTTAAAAGTCTACTCATTTGAGAAGTACTTAAAGTATAAAAAAATCTTTTATTATTTGGGTTATTAAGAAAAGCTGCTTGAGTATCATAGTCGAACTCTTTAAATTCTCCTTGGTTTTTAAAATCTGTCCCAACAACTGAAGAAAAAGTTAATCTTTCTGCATGTTCTGTAGAGTTAGCTATTCTAATGTCCAGGTTTTCTACTAATTCAGAATTTCCAGACTGTTTTGCTTTAGTTCTTAGAGCCTCTAATTGTTGTGTAACTACGCCTTGTGCTTGTACAGTAGATTTAAAATCACTAGTCAATAAAGCGTTTTCTTTATCTGTAACTGCTTGTTTGTACACACTATTTAAAATGTAGTTTTCGTTAGTAAACCTTTTAATTTCAGCGGAAGATTCAGCGGAAGGATTTTTCTTAAGTACTTCTATTGCAGCATTATTTAGTTTAGTACGGTTTATAAAATACTCAGGATCTTTATCTGCTATGGAAGCTATATCTAAATCTACCATTTTTGCAAAGGTATTAGATAAAGTAGTAAATCCTGCGTCTGGGTAAGGTAACTGCAAAGATTTAGCTACAAGTGTAGATACTTTGTTTTTATTTTGAGGTTTATTGGCGTGAGTTTGAATTTCTTCTTTGAATCTTTGTTCTTCTACTTGTCTTCTTTCTGGAGAAACATTCTTGGCAATAGGAGTAATTTCAGATTTTTCTTCCAAAAGATCCACAGTAATAAATTCATCACTTTCATCAAACTCTGTAGAAACTAGTAAAGAAGATTCTACTTGAGATAATCT
>Ga0070747_1000367_pt1 | contig 22790 bp, 29 predicted proteins | sample VirMetDEL_Mar_31_FD_77321 | JGI IMG/M metagenome (GOLD analysis project Ga0070747, IMG submission 77321) | Aqueous microbial communities from the Delaware River and Bay under freshwater to marine salinity gradient to study organic matter... | ecosystem: Environmental > Aquatic > Marine > Coastal... | reverse complement strand
TGAGTCGCCATCATCAATATAAACAGAGAACACACCAGCATCTGAATCAAACCATAAGTCACCAGCAGAAGCACCAGCAGGAGCGCCACCAGTGAAGGATAAATCTACGGCACCTGTTGCACCAGTGTTACCTCTAGGTCCGTCATTACCAGTGTTACCAGTTGCTCCTGTAGCACCAGCAATTCCACTAGCGGCACTTGACTGGAAAGTTCCATCTGGGAAGGTGATACCAGCGGCATCCATTGAGATACCCGCTTCTGCTTCAATTATTCCTCTTGCTTCGATAACATTTTCGCCAATAAATCTGACAGGCGTACTTACTACAGATGAACTGAGACTTAATCTAGCAGAACCACCGACACGAATATTTGTCTGACTTATGTTACTTACATCAATACCTGAATCAGCAGCGGTATTGTAAAACTTACCGTTACTAGATCGAATCTCACCACCAAGAGTAATACCGCCATCACTCGAAACACCAGCGACATGAACTACGGCGGTTGGATCTATACCTAGAGTGTAACCAACACCTGCGACGATTGACGACAATGTAACACCAGCACCAGCAGCGAGCGTAGTACCACCACCACCAGATACAGTGACCGCGCCAGTTAATCCATTAACGCTACTCACACCAACAACAGCACCAGTCAATCCATTAAAAGAAGTAACCCCACCAGGCTCTATGGTGACAGCACCAGTTTGTCCGTTGACAGAAGAAACATAATCATCAAATACAACATCTCCAGTTTCACCATTCCATGATGTAACTACAGTTCCTGCGGTTGTTCCGTCAGAAAATTCAAAGAAGTCTGATGCAAAAGATCGAGCAGTTCTGCTGACTGAATTGTCAACATAAACCGAGACAAAAATTTTCTTTCCACTACCTGCACTTGAGCCTGGTAGAATTCTTGTTGGTGTAAAGTTAAATTTTGTTCCATCATATGTTACTATATTGAACGCAAATATTCTGGGAGTTATGCTATTACCAAATTTAATCTCAACTCTACCACTACTACCAGAACTTGCTGCCGCTGCTAGTATATCTCTATTATCAGCACCAGAATTATCAAATTTAAATATAGAAACCGATTGATTGCCTGAAGTATTATGAAGAAACTCACCATTAGATGTGGCGTTTCCTGTAAGGGCGCCTGAAGTATAAGTATATTCTGCTGATCCAACAGTAGCACCAGGCCCAGTTGATCCTCTTGGTCCTTGATTACCTGTATCACCTGTGTTTCCTTGTGGACCTGTTATACCAACATCACCTGTGTTTCCTGTCTCACCAGTGATACCAGCATCACCCTGTGGACCTGTTACACCAACATCACCCTGTGGACCTGTTGCACCAGTAGGGCCTTGTATACCTTGTAGACCTTGTATACCTTGAGGACCAGTTTCACCCTGAACACCTTGGGGACCAGTACCACCCTCTGGACCTGCTGCACCTTGGGGCCCTACACCAGATGCTTGTAGAATTTTTACAATATTTGGCGTGTTCTGATTACCACTAGAACGAACCAACCCGCTCACACCAACGTGAGAAGGATCACCCGACTTACTTGTAATAATTCTAATTTGTGGCATTAGCGTGTTACCTCAGGTCTGACTTCAAACCTACCTTGAACAATACGACTGACTGTATCACCAGCAATTAGTTCAACATCATAAACATGTTTTCCATGTGGGACATTTTTCATCGTAATAGAATCAAGACTAATAAACACGCCTCCAGTTGTGCCGCTAGTACCAGTCAATCCCGCGTTAGATGCGTTTAATATCATGTTCCCTGTTCCCGCAACTCCACTTTCTGTAGTTGGGTTCCAAGATCCAGTATTTCCACCACCAGTCACACCACCACCATAGGTATTTCCTGAACAACTAATAAGAACTTCATCAGAAAAAGCAGATCTTCTGACCTGCATTCTTCCTGTATAGTCTTTAAGATCAATAGAACTTCCATCATTTTCTTCATATGTGAAGTAAAAGACGTAGTTTGCTCCCTGATCTGCTAAAATATTAAACTGTCCAGCAGCCATATAGTTCTCCTATTCATAATGTATATATGCTTCTTATGATCGTGCTTTTTTCTTCTTTTTATAAGTCTTCTTATGAATCTGTGGTTCTTGTTGCTTATGCTGCTTTTCCCACGCTGCTTTCTGTTGATTGATTTCTTTCACTTTATTCTCATAATGAACCATGTTATCCTTGATACGCTGCAATTCGCTTGAAGGGAAGTTGTTTTCTTGAAGAAGTTTCTTATTTGCTTCATATCCTTCCTCAAATCTAAACATGAAGTAAGCAGTAGCGGCAACTTCATCCAGACCTCTCCACTTATAGCAGTCCTCTGAGACGAAAAGAATATCGTGGGGAGGAATTGGTAATTCTATCGCTGCTTTTGCGTATAGATAAGCAGTTCTTGGACGATTATTTAAACGATATAACCTAGAGAGTTCTACCAAAGGTTCTGCACGAATAGGACGGAACTCATAAGCCTGTCGTAGAAGTTCAGTCACTTCATGGAATGGTTTCTCTTGAACACCGCAGATCATAGCCATTCTAAACAGAGCGTAAAAACATTCCTCTTCCCATCCACCCATTTCAAATCTCTTTTTATAAGCCTCGTATGACTTTTCCCACTGCTGAGAGTCAAAGTAAGACTGTGCTAGATAGAATTGATAACGATCATTAGTTGGTTCGTAGTTTGGATCTTCTTCGTTAGTTAGTGCCGATAGAAGAACTTCTGCATCTCGACTATACTTTTCCTTTGGTGTGATCCCTACGTTACGATTACCCTCAGTTCTAGCAACAACAAAGTAGTTACCATTAATCTTGTCTACTCTAATTTTTTCTCTAGGGATATCATCAGTAACGGCATATTCATGAAGCACGCCCTTATAGTGCCACCCAATACCCAACTTGAAGATTTGATTCCTCCACCACATAAACTCAGGCTTACCCAAGCGAAGTGAATATGAATGTGCATCCATTTTATTTGGGTATCTGAAATCACCTTCGATGTAATCATCAGCATCAATCATCCAAGCATATTCAGCATCACTAGTCTCTGCATTCTTTAGTGATTCTGTTCTAGACGTACCAAAGCCTTTCCAGTCAGACTGATGAACAGTGCCAGGAATACCTAACTCATCCATTGTCTTCTTGATTAAATCTTGTGTTCCATCTGTTGAACCAGTATCAGTAATGTCATAGCGATCGACATATTTTGCCATAGATCGAAGACACTGTTCAATGATGTGTGTCTCATCTTTTACAATCATACACAGGGTAACTTTAGGGCGCGGCATAATATCTCCATAATTTTAATTGCTGATTCACCAGCCCCGAAAGGACATGGTTTGTCTAGTATGTAGTCGTTTTTAATCGAGTCAACCAGGCCAGAAAGATCCTCTGGCTTCACACAAAGAACACCATGATGTTCCAACACCTCTGGTCGTTCTGTTGTCTCTCGGCAGATAATAATTTTCTTGTTGAAGAACGATCCCTCTTCCTGTAGTCCTCCACTATCCGTGATCAGGAACTTACAGTTTGCAATTCGCTCAACCATCTTGTCGTGAGACAAAGGATCAATCACATTTACATTCTTTAGTTTATCAACAGCATTCATGACGACAGGATTGGGATGACGAATCACTGTGATGTTTTCATCCAGACTGTCGAGTTCTCTCATCCAGTCGTCAATATTGTGATGGTTCTCTCGACGATGAATCGTCACAAGAACCTCGTCACCATAAGATGATTTAGTATCGACTAAATTATCGAGGACAGTGTTTCCTACGACATGAATCTCACCACCAACAGAATCACGAAGCAAATGAGTCTTTGCAATCTTAGTAGGACAGAGATGAATATTAGTGATGCGGGAGAGCATCTGTCGATATCCCTCTTCGGGGTATGGATGTTCGAGATTGTAAGTTCGTAGTCCCGCTTCCAAATGAATCACGGGAACCTTGTGGTTGAAGGCAGACAGACCAACTGCAAGACAAGTCGCAGTGTCACCCTGCACCAGAACGGCACTTACTTCATTGAAGTCTATGTTGTTCATCACAGAAGAGAAGATCGAATCTAGACGATTGACTCCTTCTTTGATCTTCAACTTATCATGAAACCAACCACCAGAAATATCTGCATGTTGTCCAGTGAACAACACTCGATAGGGAACATTACCCTCGAAGGCTTTGATTAGGGGTTTAATTTTTATCCACTCAGGACGAGTGCCATAACAAAGTAAAATCATAGTGAAGTTATATTTCCAAAAAATGTATCTGAGTTTATATTCTTATCGTCTATGAAAAGATCATAGACTGGTTTTCCAAAGATGAGTTTGTGATATCGAACACCCCATTCTTCAAACTGTTTTTCCGTGACTTCTCTCCAGTCGATACCAGACCCCGTTCCTCTTGCTGTCCAGTATATGATTGTGTCGCCATTATCATACAACTCATTAATCAATATAATTCTACGAAGAATAGGAACTGCTTTCGAGTAGTCTCTGTCTTCGGGAGTGGTGCAAATAGTTTCATCAATATCAACTCTGTAAATCACATCAGTCTCTCAATAAAATTAAAATCTTCCATAGTGTCTATCTGAAAACTCTCAAACGGACTCATCTCAACCACCCCTTTGTTACCACTGACTCGAACTTTGTTTTTATCCAGTAGTTCTTTGGTGGTAATATAAAAGGCACCGTTCTCGATATAAGTATCTTCTCTATCCTGCCTTCGTACTCTGTCATCGTTATCGAAATTGAGAGGTTCAACTGCTAGTGACCATCTTGGTAGGAAGTGTTCCCGACAGACACTGAAGACAGAATCATATTCATCCATCATAGATAGTCCCTGATTGATATACTTTGCCTTCAGCAGTGGGGATGTTGGTTGAATGAAAACTATCCTATCAAAGTCAACAGATTGAGAGAAGTGTAAAAGAGCAGACTCACTGCTCGCTTCATCTGTGGATAATTCCTCTGGTCTATCAAGAACCTTAGCGTACAGGTGTTCACTTATCCACTTGATTGTAGGACAATCTGTACTCACCCATACCTCATCAACCTTAGACTCAAAGGCCTCGTTGATCGCATAGTAGATCAAAGGTCTTCCGTTGAGGTTTTTGAAGTTCTTGTTTGGAATGCCTTTACTACCACCCCTTGCTAAGATTACTGCTACAGTTTTCACATCAACCTCTTAGTGTTTCACGCTTTGTAAGTTCAGAATTAAAAAGTTTGCGTGGTGCATTCTCTCCCATTGACTTGTCGATATCACGAATACCCTGAACAAGTTTCATTACACCAATTGGTTCTACTGAGGCCATTTGATCTGATCCCCACATAGTTCGGTCTAGTGTGACATGTCGCTCGACCCAAGACGCACCCATAGCAACAGCGGCGAAAGTTGTGGTGAGTCCATACTCATGTCCACTGTAACCAATTTCTGCATGTGGATACTTATTAGCCAACCAAGAAATATATCTTAGGTTGAGTTCTTCTACTGGCGATGGATAGGTAGAGTTGGTGTGAAAAATAAGATCAGGACGAGCCTTCTCAACTGCGGTTTCAACTTCCTCTTCAGTTGACATTCCAGTTGAAATCATAAGGTAATCTGAGGCCTCTCTGGCATAAGAAACCAGATCATGATTTGTTATCAACGCAGATGGAATCTTCATTACACCTGTATAATCAGCCATAAAATCAACTGAATCAAAATCCCAAACAGAAGCCATCATTTCAATGTTCTTGCTCTTTGCGTATGCAAACAATTCATCATATTCATCATGTTCAAATTCAAGTTTCCACTTGTATTGAAGATATGTCATCTCGCCCCACGGAGTGTCTCTTATCTTGGACTTCTGTTCTTCAGGAACACACACATCAGGGTTTCTCTTTTGAAACTTTACATAATCACAACCAGCAACAGCAGCAACATCAATCAACTGCTTTGCAATTTCCACATCACCATTGTGGTTGATACCAATCTCTGCAATAATTTTAGTAGTCATCGCTTAGCCTTTTCATAAATTGGAAACTCTGAGAGATCTTTATGGATACCAGAACTCTCAAGATCTTCATTCACATCCTCTATCTCATCAAACAAAAACAAACCCCTTGCTGCCTGCTCTGGAGGCATATACATATTCCATCCGATGTTCTCGAAGTAATCATCCTTGTATAATCTATCAAGGTGTCTGCCTTCATAACGAACAGACTTGAACCACTCGTATGCTTCTTCATCGTCTGTCAAGATCATCCCACCCTTACCGATCGGAACATGCTTTCGTCTGTGGAATGACAGGCAGTAGTAAGAACCAGGCACATACATACCCATCGTCATTCGAGTGGCAGAATCATAGACGGGGAATGGATCTAATGCATATGCTCCGCTCCACTCGATGTCATCAAACTTGACAGTACAACCCGCGTGGATGATCGTGCATGGGACCGAGACATAAGTTCTACGAGGGACCGTGACCTCACCCTCTGCCTTCAGATACTTAAGGCAAAGAAACATAGCATCGGTGCAGTTATCAACGGCAACACCGTACTTACTACCTGCGTAATTAGCGACAGTCTTTTCAAACACATCAACAACATCCCACGGATCGTTGCAGTTATGCTTTTCCATCATGAAGTCGAGTAGTTGTTTATCATACTCAAGAGGGCTTATCAACATGCTGATCCTAACTTTGCATTCTCAATAGGGTCGAAGGTATCTGGGGTTTGATCTCTAGACATTATATCATAATATCCACCAACTGCAAATTTTTGTTTGGTGGTACAACTGGCTAAATTTGATTCAGGATCGTATGCAAATCCAGGCATGACCCTGAAGTCAAAACTAACTCTGGTGATGTCTGTGTCGTTGTCCATGTTACCATGTCGGCACTGGTTGAGATATCCCATCACATATTCACCATACTCTAAGTTCATCGGGGTAAAGTCACCCAAGCCAGGAAGACTCTCAATCCAGATACTATTGTTACCAAAACACTTTGTGATGGGAAGAAATATATTGATCTCCCCAAGTGGGTGTCTGTGATGTGCATCACCATCGGAGTGCCATCTATAAACCGCCTTAGCACCTGGCCTACAGAATCGAATGCCAGGATAAGTCTGATAGAGAAGTTCATCGTCCTCAAACATTGGGAAGATCACTTCACGAACAAATGCTTGATATAGATTAGTGAACTCAGGCCAACCACCATCAGCATCAATCCTAGCGTAGAACTTCTTATGAAAGGCAGTCTTTGTGTCGTTACCTAAAGTAAGATTTGTTTTCTGATCTTCGTTATCTAGTTCAGTAAGGTCAACATCGTATAGACTTCCAACTAAGTCAGCGAAGTAGTACCTGTCGGTATCATAACTTAAAATTTTCATAACATTTCTTCCAGTTCATTACTGTATTTTTTAATCATACTACAAATGTAGTCAACCTCATCATCAGTCAAATCAGGATAGGATGGGAAAACCACCACCTGATTATTTATATCAACTGCATTTGAATCTTCTCCGACGAAATCTAAATGACTGTGCTTTTTGTAAGAGTAAAACATAGGTCTAGTGTCTATTCCTCGACCCGTGAAAAACACATTAGATCTAGAGTACGCCTTTGCTCGATGAAATCTAACACCAAACATCCACATAGAACTCTGAGTGTCTGTCTCTTCTTGCTGTAAAGAAATACCATCAACACCATTTAAGTTTTTCTTGTAGCGGTCAAAGACTCTCTTCTTGTTTTCATAGATCCATTCGTAGTTTTCTAATTGTCCCAGCAACAAGGCGGCTTGAATGTTAGTCATTCTGTAGTTATAACCAACCTCATCGTGAATATACTTTGTATTAGTTTGTCCTTGTCCTCTTAACTTGTTAGCAAACTCGTAGATAACTCTATCGTTTGTTAGAAAGGCTCCACCCTCTCCGCATGTTACATTCTTGTTACCAAAGAATGATAACGAAGAACACAGTGACTTAGATCCAGAGTTATAACCCTCATAACTTCCAAAGAAACCTTCGCAGTTATCCTCTATGATAGTGCAGTTGAAATCTCTTTTTAGTTTGGGGATGTTAATAATATTGCCTAAGTTATGAACGGCAAATATAACATCACCATTTCTAACACTATCAATTTTCATATTCCATGTAGAGTTATCGAGGTCAAGACATACTATCTCCCAGCCGTTATTATCATATACCAGACAATTATAAGCAGCAACATAACAAGAACTAGGAACTAGTATTCTTTTTGTTTTTGGTTCAAACCTAGCGAGTGATCTTGTTACCAGATGAGTCGCTGACGTTCCGTTGTTTGTCAATAGAACATACTCACAACCAGACAAGTCTCTTAGTTTGTCTGTTGCAAGTTCTATATACTTTCCTATTGAAGATATCCAAGTTGACTCAACTGCATCTGTGGCATATCTAACACTAGAATCTGGAATGTGGGGTTTATATATTGGTATCATGCTTCATGTAGAATATAGATTCACCCTCATTAAAAATATTGAAACCAAGTTTCTCGTACAAAGATATCGCTCTTTTGTTTTCTTTATCAACCGAAAGTTGAATTGGTTTTGTCGTGGATTTTATCAACTTCTCCATCATTGTTTTTCCATAACCCTTACCTTGATATGAAGGTTTCACGCAAATACCTAACCAAACAATGTCGTCTTCTACATCCAAGTGACCATAGGCAACAGACGAGCCATGATAAAGAAGATAGGTTACTAGGTGATTATGCACGACCTCTCTTGGGTTATGTTTTTCAAAATACCTAAAGGACTTTGAAGCCTCACCCATAGTAGATACAAAATGTTCTAACAGATTTAAATTGTGTCTATTTACTTTCAAGAATCTCATTTACTTCATCCAAACAAACTTGCTTGTGCTTATCTGATCCTATCCTAGTATGGTTTTGAAATGTTACTGCATCCCAACCCAACTCTTTACACCGCTGTGAAATATGTTCACATGACTCTACGAATGAAGGAAAGTCGTACTTGGCTTCTTCTTCTTTTGGAATTATCTGCACGTTACCTTCTAGGTTTGTTCTCGATCCAATGTTGTGGATCACTTCATTCTTGACACCCATTCTTCCTTTATATGCAAGTATACTCTTTCTAGGAGAAATTGCAACTCTATCTCTGTGATATTTCAGAACATAGTTCAAATACAATTCATAAGTTGTGAACAACAGAGGTGCATTTGCGTGAGGAGGTTTAGGATTTAAACTCTTGTAGTCTTGCTTAGTAACCCAGATGTCTGCTTTCCAAAAAGGCATAAAGTGAATACTCTCTACCTTTTTAAACATCTCTGCAAGCACATCTTTCTGGATCAACATATGATGACAAATACCAGAATACTGAGACTGTTTATCAAGGCCAGGAATCAACTTACCCATGTGTTCTAGGTAGGGGTGAAGAGTGACATTCTTTGGAATATCATAACTGACATTGTAGTGTGCAATTCCATTCTCATCAACAAATGTGGTTGGTGTTAGGAAGATGGTGTCTGCATCACATACAAGAACATTATCTGCCAAATCAGGAATTACCAAAGCAGATGTGGTTTGAATTAACCCACCATAGTAATTAAATGTTTTGTTATGAAACCCCACAATCTTACCAACATCCTCAAAAGAAAATGGAAAGTCCTTTTCATCGTACCACTCTGCTTCATCTGTTAACTTATACTTAGAAACGACAATAATTCTTCGTATGTCCTTGACGTTCTCACGAATCCCTTTGATACAAAGATCTAATGTATCCTTATCCTTTTCGTGTGCTGGTATAACTGCGTCGATCATAGGGTATCCCACCAATTCTTTGTTTTCTCTAAACCATTCCATACGTCACACACTGGAGTGTAACCAATCGTTTTGATTTTAGAAATGTCTGCCTTCGTATGTCGAACATCCCCAACTCTTGCTGGACGACGATCTAATTCAAACTCACATCCATGATCCTTAAACCAATCTAGGATATCATTCAGTGAAGTCTGTTCGTTGTTCCCCACGTTGAATACGTCTCCAGCAAATTCATCTTCTGCAAATGAAGCACACTTAACTGCCTCTACCACATTGTCAACATAATTGAAGTCTCTGGATTGATCACCATCATCTTCGATTATCAACGGAAGATTCTCTTTGATAGAGTTACACCAATTGGAAATTACTGTGGCGTATGGACTATCAACATATTGTTCTGGACCAAACACATTGAAGAACCTTAAACAAACCGTGTCTAAACCATACAGATTAGAAAACAGTTTACAATATTCTTCCCCCGTTTTCTTTTGTAGTGCATATGGTGATTGTGGATTAAGTGGGTGTGTTTCTGGGGTAGGGAGAACTTCTGCCCCACCATAGACAGAAGATGATGACGCAAACACAAATCGTTTTACAGAAGGCGAACTCTTACATTTGTTTAATAACTTTGAAAGAAAAAATACATTTTCGTAAGTAGTGGTGTCGGGATGTTCAACGGAAAATGCCACACGCGGGACTGCTGCTAAGTGAATAACAATATCAGGTTGATGTTCTGCTATGATCTCACCACCAATATTACTGTAACAACCACGAACAATCGTAACGTCTCTACAATCTAATACTAGATCTTTTAGTCTTCCAATATTCGTTGCGTTTCTATCAACAACCACAATCTCATGACTTGTAGTCTCTAGTAAATTTTTTACTAGGTTAGAGCCTATGAAACCTGCTCCACCTGTTATCATAATATTCAAGTTTAATTCCTTATATCAATTTCCATAATCCATAATAATCACTCTTCATAGTATTTAGATCATGAAAAAACATTCCATTTCCAAAACTACTATACCACTCCTGATCCTTCTCTTTAAACTGTTCAACAAAATCCTTACTGTGAATAATCTTTTTATGTTTACCCATTATACCTGCTGATGTAACAAACGTACTAGAACCTGAAATTAAAACATCACATTCAGTCAGTATTGAAAAATCTTTCATGTAATGATTTGATGGGTCATGATACAGGGATACGTTTTTAGAAACAATGTAATTTAGTGTATCTCTATACGAAGGGAAATTAGGATCCGGATCATCCGTGCAAAGGTATATTGCAACATGATTATTATACTCCATTAAAACAAAATCAATTGCATTTATATAATATTCAGGTGGGTGAATTTCTTTACAGTTCATACCATCTGCGCCTCTAGTATCTCCACCCCTGATATGAATACCAACTGAAACTCTATCAGTATGATCTAGATTAACCACTTCTTTTAATTTTAAAAACTCTCTAGGATCTTTTTTTGTAATGCGAAAGAAAGGTCCACACAAAGAATATGTGTTTAACTTCCAATCTCCCTTAGAGTATTTATCCACTAATTCCGTTTCTGTATTATAAATTAAATCGGTTGGAGGTATTTCTTCGCCCGATATTTTTGAATTTATTTTACATGTCTCTTCAAAAAACTCATAACCATCCCAATGATCTGTAGAGCATTCTTGATTTAACGTATTGGACAATTGCATAAGAGTATTAAAATGAAAAACCTTATTCCCATGTCTGCCTCTTGTTTGTTTATTAATTGTAATCATACAATTCACTCATATTTTTGTATACATAAAATCTTCAGGGCAGCCCGATCTCGGTCGAGATCTTTCTGTGAAATACTTTTTCAACTTTATTCGATTTTGTTGAACAGTTTCCTTTAAATCGTTTTCTTTACCTTTAATGTTTGTGTGGTTGTCTAACATCAATTCCAAAATATTTAATTTTTCAAAAGTTCTAGACTCAAACATTTTATCTAATATTTCAAATTCAGCACCTTCAATATTCATTTGAATGTAAAGTTCATAATTATCAAATTTTTCTAAAAATTTAGGAAAATCAATTGCTTCAACTTTATATGGATCGAGTCCAGCGATTCCGCTTAGTTTATTAGGCAAAACAGAAGATGATCCTATACCCAGATCATAGAATGTGATTTCATCATCATTCACCCAAACCGCCTTATTGTATAATTCTGTTTTATTCCGCACTGATTCAGGGAGTGAAGAAAGTTCTTTTTCTATGTTAAACTCTTTTTTTGCTTCAAATCCTATGATATTATCAAAGTAATCTAATTTTTTGTCTGATAATGTCTCGTAATATGAACCACCCTGTTCAAACCATCCGCAAATAATTAATGCTCTTTTCATATTATTTTATCCTTATACTATTTGTAAAAATATGTTGTGTAAGTGTATCGAGTTCCACTTTCGATCTGCTTGCCTCGATGAAGGTATGTTGAGTCTGCAAGTATGCAAGTTCCTGCTGGTGCAACCATCTCAATTATATCTTCTGGATTCACATGTTCGTTTACTAGTTCTTGAGAAATTCTAAGGTTGCTGTGTTTCTGTAATTTGTTTACTAGGTCTCTAGACTTTTGTACTATAACAAAAGGACCATTATCAGAATTTACATCTTCAAGATACATGAAACTTTTTAGTTGAGCAGGTGCTTCGCTATCAACGTGCCACCCTCCCCCAGAGTCTGTTGTCTTCCCTTGAACATAAGGAACGATACCAGCAACAACTCTATTTGCTATATTACAAGAACTATATTCATTTGCAATACTTTGTATAAATGTATCGTTTAGAAAATCATTTGCACTCGTTAAGAATTTGTTAGAGTGTTGACAACGACGATCACCACCCTGTCCTTCTTCAAAGGCTTGGGGTTGTAATGCTTTCACTTCATTTAATGCCTGTTCACATTTCTCCGAAGACCAGTGATTGTGGATCATCGCAAATCCATACTCTCTTAACTGATATAATATATTTTCTTTTGATTTTAAATCCAAAACCATTTTTTATTTACCTCCTTGAATTCTAGTGTGTCTGCCGCATTTGATACGGTATGATGCTTAATAGTGTTATGAACATCTACTCCCTTTTCATATTTATCCCACTCTGCCCTGTCTTTCCAATTCTGTCCAGTGTTCCAATATTCACTAATTTTTCCATAATGAATTATAACAGGAGAGTCCTGTACGTCAACCCAAGGCTTAGGAACATTAGCAGGTTGATTTGAAGGTCGGACCCTGTGTTGTGTCACATCATACTTCAATTCATAATTGGGAATATTTCTAACAAAGAATCCTTTTCTATAGGATGTCGTGAATGGATCCCAGTGTATATTTGCTCCATTCTTAGCAGTGTAAGAATCAACTCGGTAATGATTTTCATCTCCCCAAAGATGAACCCAAGGAAAAGTCCATAGGTTAGTTTTTTCTTCATGACGAGAACCAAGTAAATTTATCCAATCTACTACATCAGGAGATGGCATTTCGTCCGCGTCAAGAAAGAAAAAATAATCGGGGTCATACTTATAAGCACGTTCTAGTAACTCTTGTCTTTGTAAAGTACCTTGTCGATCTCCTGACTCTCTGGTAGGTCTTTTATAATATTCGACCGAAGGATTATCTCTACAAATATCCTCAGTATTATCTATACTTTGATCATCACTTACGATAATCTTATGACAGAATGTGCTTAGGTGATTTAGAGTATCTTTCAGCAACCATCCAGTATTCTTAGTGGGTATACATGCAACTACTTTATGTTTCATACTAAATTATCCAATTCATTTTTATCAACAATGTATCGCACTAACTTACCAGATTGCGTCCAGTAACCCTCATGAACATATAAAGCATACTCGTCTCCTTCTTCGCGGAAACTAACAACATGAGGCTGTCTCATATGTTGATTATATTCTTTATCTAGTATCTTGTCAACTACTTTCCAATTAATACCATCATCAGAAACCATGACAAGTGTCTTAGTCTCATAGTATCTTCTGTTAGAACCGTTGGGTGTTAGTATCTCGTTTTTGAAGTGAGGAGGAAACGCTATGTATTTATTTGAGTTAGGATAACGAGATGCACACAGATAATACAAGTTTTCATGGTCCATATCAAAACTAGGTTCTTTGTTTATTAGTATTGGCTTATCCCAGTTTATTAAATCTTTTGACTTAGTATATAACACATGTCTAACACCTAGTCTAATGTTACATCTAACATACAAAACATACTCACCGATGTTATCATCGTAAAAAATACTGGGCATCGTATCACAACCAACGATAGGATCTGGATCCATGTTTGTAAATTTACTTAGTATGGGCAAGTCATGATGCAACTCCCAGTCTAAACCGTCACTAGATTTAAAAACATATATGCCATTAGCGTGTCTTGGGTGAGAGTAATTATCCTCGAACAGACCTTTCGTCGTGTCTGGCCAAACATGATCTTGCACCCAAATCTGTGTTGCCTTTTTACTGACTTCACAATTATTAACTACCTCATGACTCCTTCCAACATGATAACCACCAACAGCCTTATATCTTTCGTCTGGTTTGCAGTTTGGATTTGTATCATAGAACACTCGGAAGTTCTGTGATGCAAGAGAGTTATTTAGTATGATATTGTCTGCTGGTTTTACATAACCAGACTCCTCTTTCTTTGCATAACAAATCTCACTGGGAGATGCTAACTGCCAATACAGGTAATCATTTACCACATGAGGATATTGACCAGAGAGATTTCCAGCCTTTTCTCTTGGTCTTTCTCTGAAGTCTATCACAACTTTGTCTCTAGTTAGATTCAACTTTTTCCTCCCACGGGACTCTTGCATTTTTATTGAAGCGTTCTAGCATAGAGTTTATGTAAGCAAACACATGTTCAGTTGAGCCATGTGAACTCTCTATCTTAATGATTCCCTCTGGAGTATAAGGACGATGACCATCAGGCGAAAATAGATAGTGCAAAGAAGATTGAACGGCATCCTTAGAAAAGTAATAAACGGGAGTACCCACCTTAAATAAATCAAAACCTATCAGGCCAATCGTATCATAGCCACTATTTCGTACAAAGTAATCGAACGCTAGAATTCCCGTTGATGGATCGAAACCATGATCCTTTTTGAATTGTGGTTTTCTTTTCTCTCCATAATGGGCATCATAAGTCACACCAGCAGGACAGAACTTGTCTTCCCTACCCTTTGGTCTATGACTAGTATTGAAAGCGTGAGTCAACCCTAAAGAATTTAGAAGAGACTTATCGTATGGGTTAGGATCGCCCACATTCAGAAAAAGATACTGTGCTTTATTTCCAATGTGTTTTTCATAACCATTCATTGGAGGGAAGTTACATATCGCAACTTCATCAAACGACTCGACAAATTCTCTTGTGCTTTGTAGAACACTTGGACCTTTTCCTACTATGATTACACTCTTCATCAACCATCTCCATAAATCAAAGGCAGTCTAGAATCAGATAAATCTAATTCTTCTATGTCAAAATTAGTTCCCTCTGCAAATGGATACTTCTTGTTTTCGATTGCATCCTCTAGCAAATCTCGTTTAGCACAGAAACGGTATCGGGGATGACTGTATGTATCCAACTTGTGTATCATGGCATCAACATCCATACACCAAGAGAAGTGACAACCAACATAATCCTGAGTAACCATACCCTGATCTCTCCAGTTGTTTGGATACTTAGGTTGAATGCTGCCATACTTTGTTGCGATTGCAGAAGTGAAATCTTTGTTCTTCCATAAGTAAGTTTTCTTATAAAAGAATTGTCTCATCTTTAGACGTACTATACTATTCTCATTTACTTGATCTATAACATAAGGTAATTTTCTTCTGTCGATAATTTCATCTGCATCTACGGATATGATAATATCATCATCATTAAAATCGTATAACTTGGTAAACCAACTACGCATAACAGGTTCATTAATCTGATGTATAGTAGATTCATCATTGTATGCTCTTGCGGTAAGATCATAGACATCACACGCATGATAATCTAATTTATCACGGAGGTGTTCTGGAATGCGATCTTTCAGATCTAAAAACTCATATTCCCTCTTGACTCCAGTGTGATTGATGTTGAACTCACAGACAATCATCTTGTCGATATGATCATAACACTCTTCCAAGTTAGCAATAATGAACTCAAGTTCATGTGGGGCGTACATGTATGTTTTTAAGTATATCATCTAATCAATCTTAATAACTGCATAAGAAAATAACGGGTGAATTTGTTTGTCCTCAACATGAGTCACCACATCATAGTCAAATATTTCTTTTGCTCTATCCAAAAAATCATGATGATTCACATCATCAATCATGACATAACAAGGACTCTTCAACTTACCAACTAAATGAGGAAACGCAAGACTCCTGCCATTTCCATTAGGTCCATCAAGTATAACTAAATCAATACCATCTGGTAAATCTTCTTCAGTCAAATCGTAAAAACAATTCTTTGCACGGAAATTATCCTTTTCGTGTTGAACATTTGAAAACAAATCTCTACTTATTTTTTTATCCTTAAACGTTTTATCAAACGCTTCATCATCACATGACACAAGATCTCTGATTATCGATGAACCAAAGGCATAAACATCGCTGTGGTCGAAAGAGGTCACGGTATAGTCTAAATTATGAAGTGTTTTCAAATCATTTAAAAATCTACTAGACTGACCGGAACCAAACTCAACTATATTTTTTATATCTTGAGTTAATATAATAGTTTCCAACTCCAACAGTTGAGAACTATGAAGCCCCATACCACCGATCCAATATGAACTATAATCAATCATTCAAATTCTCCATTAAATATTTTTTAAACCTATCATCTATTTCTCATCAATACAGATTCACCCATGACAAAAGGCTGTAGTCTATCAACACTAAGGTCATAATCTTTATTCTCGTATGAATACTTTTCATCTCCAAGTTCAATATTAATTGAGTCGGTCCAATACAACTCAATAACAAAACTAGAACGAAAGAAAGGATACAGTTTATTCAACTCTGGAATATCGATTGTCTTGTGAACTATGTGTCTTCGTGGACGTAGAATTAGTTTCTTTTCTGCATCATTGAAGAAGCACCACCACCTGTGACCATTGACAGAACCCACATCATCACCTGATACTAGATTGTCAATCAGAGGACTAGGCACTTCGATGTATCCTGACTTTGAAATACGAACAACCTCTTTCAAAAACTCAATTGGGTTATGAACATGCTCTAGTATATGACTAGCAAAACAAAAGTCAAATTCTTTATCATAAAAAGGCAAAGGAAACTTATTGAGATCATGAACGATAAATTTCTTGTCTGGAAAATTAGCAGACCAGTCGTTCATATCGACAAGCACTTCGGCATAAGGACAAGCACCAGCACTACCACAACCAAGATCAATGACCCTTAACTCTGGACTAGACTTCAGTTTCTCAAAAATATCGTATCGACTATAGCGAGTAATCATACCAGTCTCCATATCGAGTAATCATCATTACCACCATTTGCCAAATCAATCCAGAACTTATCATTACGCTCAATCCGATTATCAATCCAATCCTTTGAGTGAATTATTTTCTTCTCTACCCCAACAAAACCAGCAGCGATGTTGAAGGTAGAGGGACTGGAGATCATGTATTCACACTGACTCATTAACAAAAAGTCTGCTGCAAAACTTCCTCTATCGGCGGTGTTCTGACCGAAAGAATATGATAGGTTTGAGTCTTGTAATTTTTTCAGAACAGATTTAAACTGAGGCATATTCTGATCATCTGTAAACAAATGGAAATGATCTACTTCATCTTTCAGTGAGTCTATGGCATCAAAATAATACTGCTCTCTTTGTCCCACCGTAACAGATTCTATTCTGCTCTCGTCATGAAAGTCTGTTCCTCTTAGATGAATCGAACAGTGATTCTTATCGATGATAGGAAATTCTTTTAGTTTGAAAATACTCCTAGTTGGAATGGTACTCCACTCAAAGAACTTTTCACCCAAACAAAATGGTAATTGTTTTGCCTGTGTGTCTGTCGCTTCCATAAGAGTTAGATCAAAGACAATCTTTCCTTCCCACGGAGGACAGGCAAACCCTTCACCATTAGCAGCAGCAAGTTGTCTCATATTGTTGTAGTAAAAAACTTTGTTACCAAAACCAGCGGTTGTTATATTCGGTATCACTATCATCTAACTTGCCATCCTTTTCTCACCCAGTGTTCATATAGTTTTTGTCGAGTCTCTGTATGTCCACCTCTCTTGTAGGATGCGTGTTCGTCAGTCCCTAGTTGTTGTTGCTTTAAATCGCCCCAAGCCATTTGATCTTGTCTCGACTGTCGTGGGAAATAAGAGTCTATACCACCGTAAACTTTTGCAGAAGCACACAACTGAATGTCTTCTCCATTTTCAAAAGTGACAGCGGGATCTCTCCACATATAATGAATCCACTCTGTCCTAAAGAACCAACAATGTCCTACAATATCAACCTGCCAATCTTCTTCGTTCAATCCACAGCAGTCACAGTTACCTTTGCTGGTATAGTTTCTTCCGTTAGCACCGACAATGCAATTCCTCTTCTTTGAAACTTCTAGACAATGCTCCAACCATCTAGGTCCAGAGATGGTATCATCATCAAATATGGCAGTATATTCTGAAGTAAACAAAAGAGGTAGAGTAAACCTACCATGAAACTTGAAGTTCATATCCTTAGAATGAACATGCTTAAAATTATATTTACTCTTCAGGTGAGAGATGTCAACATGAGATTCATTCTGATAAACATACACATCAGATATGTTTGCCGTTTGTTTGCTTATCGCCTCAAGTTGTTCTTCTAGGTTATCTCTTTTCCATACCGTAAGAATCACGTTAATCATCTTATATTATCCACAATAGTTTTAGTCACATTGAAAGCACCCTCTGGTGATGCGTTCCTTTCATACCAGTCCTGTCCTGCACCGTGCATGTCTTGCCACTGACTCTCACTGACTGAATCGATTAGTGGTTTGACTTGACTGGGATAATCCACACGAAGGAAATGAACTCCTTCTTTCATTGGTTCATAGTATGTATTATCAACTTCGGTAGCGAAAAGTGGGACGACGCCCATACCAAGAAGTTCGATCTCACGATTGCACTTAGGACCATATCCAGCAAGGCATAATCCAAACTTCGAGTGTCGTAGTTTCTCTAGGTATTCTTCTTTTGTGAAGGGATAATGATCTGGTCCAGGCTTATCAACAGGACAATGAAACAGTTCTATACCTGCTCGTTCCCAGTCTTTATTTTTTCTTTTTTCATTCTGTGTTCCGTTTTCTATTTTACCAAGAAACACAGACTCGATCTCCCGATCACTGTAACTCAACAAAGGAGTCTTTCTTGCCTCCATCAAACGACGAGGACTTCTGGCCCAGAATATCCAAGCATAGCAGTTTGGATTTACGATACTAGGAACAGTATTTCCAAACAAACCATGTCGGAACTTGGGAATTGATCTGTCATCTATGCGAGGATGATCGTATAGAAGAACATCACCACACTCTTCTACCCAACAAAAACCATCTGGACTTTCTACAACTTCGCATAGATTCATTTCCGACCATACATCCAGAAGTTCTCTGAACGTATCACCACCGTGACCGTATGTTGGCTTTAATATTTTCACTTTCGCACCCACAGAGCCTCTGCTCCATGTGCAACATTCACAAGAGTATAATCCCTAGAAAGTAATCCTAGAAGTTCATTATGTAAATGTCCTTTGTTACCCAACCATCGATCATGATATTCTATGCAAATCTGCTTTGGAAAAATACGATCATTAAACATCTGGGGAATGACTTTATATTCTTCACCTTCGATATCCATCTTCAGAACATCAATATGATCATGCTCTAACTCGGACATAATTGTTTTCAGTGTCTTGACAGGATGTGTTTCGTTGTGTTCAAACCCCATCCACGCTGGACGGCGAGACCCTTGAGGCCAGTGACATGCCAGTTCTCCATCCTCTACAGATAGACCATACTCATGATAAGTCATGTTAGTTTTGTCTGCATGATTCTCTTTAAACCATTCTATAGACTGTGGTGTAAAATCAAATAGATGTCCGTGACAGTTTTTCTGAGATAAGACGCCTTCTAAAAACGAAATATCTTCACCTACACCGAAGTCATAGATAACGTCCCCATCGTGTATCATATTCATACACACAGGAAAACCACCATACTCAGTTCCAACATAATCAAACGCTAACTGTTGCATTATATTTCTCCCTCACTAGTTTCATGAGTTCTAACTTGTGTTCAACACCAGATGTGTAATTGGCATGGTGAGCAACCATGTACTCTGGGATAGCAGGAAGACCATGACTTGGCTCCCACACACGAATTCCATTAGACATCCAAATACTAAAAGCATCTGCACCTAGTAACTTTGCACGAACTCCAGACTGAGGAAGCAAAGCGTTACAGGCTAATTGATCGTTACCATAAACATCATTCTTTGTTTGCTTATGAACATCATCAAAAAACTTACGAGTGGTTTCATTTGGTCTAATCAACATAAAGCCACAACAAATAGTTCCGTTCCCGTCGTGTTGTGCAAGCATATCTAAATCATTATCATTCAGTAGTTTGATGTAGTCGTCATAGAAACTATCAAAGAATTGAATGTCACAGTCTAGGTGAAAGAAAGGCTCGTCTTGTCGAAGACAATCACGAATATAATTTACCTTCTTGAGCATGGTGTTCTTCCAACCAGAACTCATGAACTCACCCGTAGAACATTCCTGATCGAACTTTTCGACTTGAACTTTGTCTTTCTCTACGATGGTTTTCATAAACCAATCATCAAGGAATGTTTGATGGCTGTCTGTATAAAATGTAGTAATCACCAGTAGTCTCCATTATCAATTTTCATATTATTCATATTGGGTGGTCTTTCTTTTTTGTTCGGTCGAATCCAATGTTCGTTAAAGAACTTGCTAATCACATCGTGACTTTCCCAACGACCGCCCTTGATACCAAACAAGATTTGTGTTCCGCCACCCATATGAATGGCATCAATACCAATCTCCTTACAAAAAGAAACTATTGGCACAGACCACGCACCAGCACCGACAATCACAAACTCTGGTTTCTTTTCTTCTATCTCTTTCTTAAAATGATCAAGTCCATCGTGCCATGTTTCAAACTTTGGTTTGTCCATGAGAGCAGCAGAGAATGGAGTCTTGATTGTATCAAGTTCAAACTCTGGAAGAATGTCTTTGTTCTCCCATAGTAGTTCTCTCTTATTGTACTGCATACGAATTGATTGTTGGAACGGACTGACCACAAGAACCTTTTTACCTTCTAGTGTTTTAGACCACGGATCTTCATGATAGAAAGGTTCTAAGGATCGAGCATGAACACGCTTTGATAGATGAGCAAACTGATCAAAGAACATTCCATCGCCGTAACTACCATATGGTGTTTGAATCCACTCGGCCAAAACATTCATGTTGTCTAGTGACTTAAGGTAAGTGTCACGGAACTTAATAAAGTTTTTTAGGGTTGGTGGATAAACACCTGCGTTGATGTGAAGTAACTCTGAGTTTGGTGCGAGTATTTGATTCATCATCAAGTTACTGATACCACGATACTCAGACATACCCATTTTACCAGCAGCCAAAGTTTCATCAGATTCAATAGTATTTTTGATCAGTTCATTACCAAGAGTTAAGTTCAACATCACACACTCACATTTTCAAGTTTAGCACGAACAGATTCTATATCAAAATCATTCTTTTGTCTAGACATAAAAACATCTCTATCCTTCTTGTACATCTCTGGATTTTCGTTTCTTTGATGCAAGTCATCGGCAAATTCATGATTGCCAGGAACCCAACGATGTGTGATAATACATTGTTCAGAAGCACCTAATTTGTTTAGTTTATAACAAACCTGTGTTTGCTCATTATCACAATAAACTGATGTATAGTCTGGATGATACAAATGACCAATTGCCTTGTATAGTTTCCACCCAAGACAAGGAAGAGTCATTAGCATATCAGAACGTAAACCATCGTTGAACTTTATTGCTCCATCATACTCAGGGAAAATTTTATCAAAAGCAACAGCGATGTAATCATCATATTCTTTAGCAACAGGAACCATATCATCGCTAGCCAAAAGAAGAACATCTGCTTCTTCGTTTTCTAGATCAGCGTTACAGGCCTCGACCTTGCTCTTGGAGTTACCATAGAAAACATCAATGTCATTTTTTCTCTTTGCATTAGAAAACCACGACTTCATTTCTTCGTTGTTCATAGTCTCGTCATCTAGATCACATGTAATAACAAAACGAACTTCGTGATTACCAGATAGGTATTCAAAGTATCGTTGCATCACATCTATAAACTTTTTGGGACGAGAACGGGTAGCCATTTTCACAATCATTTTCATAATAAAAAAGTCCTCAGTTAGCGTTTCTTACCTATATGGTATTTAGGTATCAATTCCCAGTTCTTTTTCTCGGAGTGAGGTAGAATCTTTAGTTGAGCGAGACTTACTTGTGGTTCGGCATACTCTTCATCATCAACTACCTGAACCAGTCCCCACTCAACTAAGAGTTTCACTATCGTATTCCTTCTACCTATATCGGTATCTGAAATGTCACTATTCAACCCATCCAAAGAGAACAACTCTTTGAAGTGAAGTATAGCATACTTTCCTCGCTTATGCAAGATATGACAGGACTGATATAGTTTATTTTCTCTACGAGACGAAACACCAAGTCTAGTAAGAGTTTCTTTCACTTTGAGAAAGTCATCTCTTTCCTTGAGAGTAATCTCTACTCCATAACCTTCAAATAAATCTTCGCTTTCCATGTGATCTCTCTCAATGAAATAACCATTATAACTGTTTTATTTAGGGTTTTTCATCTTTTGAGTA
>Ga0070747_1000366_pt1 | contig 22804 bp, 34 predicted proteins | sample VirMetDEL_Mar_31_FD_77321 | JGI IMG/M metagenome (GOLD analysis project Ga0070747, IMG submission 77321) | Aqueous microbial communities from the Delaware River and Bay under freshwater to marine salinity gradient to study organic matter... | ecosystem: Environmental > Aquatic > Marine > Coastal... | reverse complement strand
TGAACAAGAGGACCGAGATGAACAAAAGCACCAAGCGTTTGTGCAACGGGTGCTGTAAGAATTGGACTCGACGGAGTCCATGTGGGTTCATGATGTGAATGGACTCACCAGCCCTGACTAGGGGGCTCATAGTCGCTGCCCAGGAAATGGGGCGGCGTCACTTCCGAAACCGTGACGGGGGTACGAAGGCCGGAGTGCCGGTTATCACGGAAAAGCTGTATGGCTCACAGCGAATGTTCAACCAACAACAGAGCCCCTCTCCCCCGCAAGGGGGAGGGTGATATTTCTTTTACACAGAGGAGGACAGGTTATGGATATGAACGACCCGGAATGGCGAGCGTTCTCCGCCAAGCTTATGGCAGGGCGGCACAAGAAAGCACAGCGAGAGTTCAACACGGCTAAGGAAAAGATAGGGGAGATGGTGGGCACACAGCTTGCCGGTGCCTTTATGAACGAGGGAGTTATACAAAGCCTCAAGAAAAACTTCTACCAGTGCAAGCAAGAGGACAAGCTGCTGATGTACAACATGCTGGCAGTAACGGAGAAAGCAATGAAGGAGATCCTCCCCCAAGCACTGGCGGAGGCTGCTGAACGGATACTAGCGGAGACCATGACCCATGAGTTCAGCCAGGAACTGGAGCAGGAAAGGGGCCAATGGAGACAGGATAACCCTGACCTAGCTGAGAAGAGTATCTTCGACAAGGACAACGAGGGAGCCAAGTTCACACTGGCAAGGAGGTAGAGTGATGAAGGATGCGTATCAAAGACAAAAGGAAAGGGAGTCTCTCCCCTACCATAACAGGAACCTGAACCTTGGTCCGCTTTCGGTAGCATCATTCCCCCTAGAGGTAGAGGCTGCTGACTATGCTGACAAAATGGAAAGGATAACGGGAGACTTTCACCGGTACGAAAAGGAACTGGATGGAAGGTACCATGTCTACGGGAGTGAGTGATGATTACCGGGAAAACCTACACCTACGAAGTAACATCCAAGCCCAAGGCAATCGGGATTGTACATGAGTATCTTGAGAAGTACGGAGGCTCCCTAGGTTCAAAGATTGAGTACGCGATGGAGGATATATCAGAGGACGTGGAGCGAATACTTCTGGGTGTAATCCTGAGGGTAACCCCCCCAAGGCTGATGACTCAGAGGGGATTGGAGCAGGTGGTTCCCTCTTTGAAAGATGCGACCTGCCTATGGAGTGAGTGATGTACCAAGTGAGGAAGAAAACCATCAGTAATTACAGCAGGTTCTACAAGGATGCTGGCTGTAGTTATCTGGTGACTACCAACAACGCCAAGACTTTGAAGGGTGAGGGATACCTGACAAGTATCATCCACCTGTCACCACATAAACTGGCCGGGGTTGTGGTCAATGGTGAGCGTATCACAGTGTGTGAACGTGCAACCCCTGAGTGTATCGGGGCATGCCTCAATGGCTCGGGCCATACTGAGATGAGGATGAACAAGTTGGGCGTGAACTCTGACCCAGCGAGGGACGCCAGGACTAGGCTGCTATTCAGTGACCCCGATAGGTTCAAAGAACTGGTAGTCAGGGAGTTGGATGCCAATGTTAGACGGGCCAAACGGGAGGGTCTCATTCATGTGATACGGCCCAACGGGACTAGTGATATCCGCTGGGAAGAAAAGTTTCCTGAATTGTTTGACCTATTCCCTCAAGTGTACGATTATACCAAGTATGACCCAGAGGAGCGTGAACCTCCGGTGAACTATGACCTGACATACAGTTGCAATGGTGACAACGAACGAACCGAGGGACTACTGGCCAATGGGCACAGGGTTGCCAAGGTCTTTGGTCTACTCAAGGGACAGGCCCTGCCCGATACATGGCGAGGGTTCAAGGTACTGGATGGTGACTTGGATGACCTGACATTCACCAAGCCCCAGGGCGTGATGCTGGGGCTGCGTATCAAGGGTCAAAGGAACAGGGCAAAGCTCAAGGTGGGCAAGCTTAAACTAGGCGGGTTTATAGCCGCAGCATAGGAGGCAATGTGAAGGGACTTAAGAAGTACAGTGTGTTGATGACGGTGCTCAAGGATGTTGAGCTAACCGTATGGGCAAAGGACGAGGGAGCAGTGGAGTCCATAGCATTGGAGCTATCCCAGAACCAGTATGAAACCAGCTATGAAACCACAAGTGATGAGGGGACGTTTGCTGTGCAGATGTCTGAGTCAGTGGATGGGCTGATGGGGCCAGCGTACACAACAGGCAGTGAGATTCAACAGATAGTGGAGGTGAAGTGATGACGGGTGAAGACATTATGTACATCGCAAGGGTGATAACTAACTTGGCCGATGAGCTAGATGTGGTCGGTCTTAGTGGTGGAGAGGAGCGCGTGTCTGATGAGGTGATTGAAGAGGCCATGGCCCTTGTCAGTAGCATACGCAGGGCCGGTGATGAGCTAGACAGTGAGTGCGCAGACAGGGCTCTAGTAAGTGACCCTGACCGTAAGCATGACGCCAGACGAGAGGAGGCACTGTTCGAGAAGAGAGAGAAGAACTCAAACTAAGGGGGACACCATGAAGAGGGTACTTGTAGCGTGTGAAAGGTTCGGGGTTGTGCGTGATGCATTCATAGCAGCAGGGTTTGACGCGTGGTCATGTGACTTGCACCCCGATGACAGGGGCTCTGTCTACCACGTGCAGCAGGATGTGAAGAGGTTCATCGAGACAAAGTTCTACGGTCAAGAAGACTGGGACTTGATTATCATGCACCCACCATGCACTGCGCTGGCTGTGTCAGGCAATGCTCACTACAGCTATGGGAAACCTAAGTGGAATGAGCGCCTGGAGGCAGTAGAGTGGACAAAGAAACTGTGGGAGGCAGCGTGTGAGGCATCCGACAAGGTGTGCATGGAGAATCCAGTGGGCATCTTACCCAGGATGGCGGGCATAAAGTGTACCCAGTACATACAGCCATGGGAGTTCGGACACCCTGACTCCAAGAAGACTGGGCTGTGGTTGCATGGGTTGCCCAAGCTTAAGCCAACCAACGTGCTGGACTTGCCAGAGTGTGGCTACTGGGAGAACCAGACACCCTCAGGTCAGAACAAGCTGGGCCCCAGCGATGACCGGGCAATGAAGAGGGCACGTACTTACAAGGGCGTGGCAGATGCAATGGTTAAACAATGGGGAGCAATCCTTTAGGAGGCGGTGATGATGATGACAATGGTGTCAACAATGCTGGCAGTGTGTATCGCAGGGTACGTGGTGCTGCTTTTATCAGACAGGAGGAAGTGATGGTAGGCAAGGAGGCTTTGGTCCATAGCATTGGACCCAACGGAGTATACGCACAGGTGGTGGCTACTTCTGAAGTCTTGGGCAGTCGCCAGGGCATGGTCAAGATTAAGTATTACGACGCTGATGACGGGGGAGACATCGAGAGGTGGGTCAGGGTTAGAGATGTTACCATACAAGGAGGCAGCAATGGGTAAGGTTAAAAGAGGAGCAGCGACAGTAGACTTAACGCATTTAGTAGAGGTTGTATTGGCACAGCTAACAGTGATGTATGAAGTGCTTGAGTATGCCGATGACAAACCATTTCTTGACAGCCCAAGCAGGTACGCAGCCATTGACTCTCTTGAGAGGGTGGGCTCTATGTGCCAACAGACAGCCCAGGACTTCAGAGGTGCTGATGAATGGTAGTGGTGTGGGCGTGTGTAAAGTTTTGGGTGGTGTTTATTGGATACCTTTGGTTTATACAGGAGGATTGATGAAGTTCTCATCAGAGAAAAGAAAGACAGAGACAGCGGTGGTAGAGATACCAAAGGACATGTTGTTTAACATTGTTCAGCCCAAGTTCGACGACCTGCGGCAACCCAACTGCTACTCAGACCCTGATGTAATAATGGTACCGCTATTTGACAGTGATGATGAGTTCATAGGGCTCAGGGTACTAGTAGAAAACAAGAAGGTGGTGTGATGATATACTTGCTAACAGCTTTCGACCTTAACCCACAGACAAGAAGGTGGCTTAACAACTACGCGATAAAGTTATCTCGTGACACATGGCTGCATAACACTACTGCCCCTGGTTGCGTGAAGGCTACGCTCAGTGCGAAGACAGCCAACGAGATGCGGAAGTGTGTGCTTACATACGCTATCCCTTGGATTGACCAAGTTCATGACATGATTATGAATGACCGGCTGAACAGGAAAGACCTGCGCTTAATTCAGAACAAGTTAAGGATGATGCATAGCGTACTTGAAGAAAACTTAAGTGAGATGGAAGACATCTTGTTGCAGCTTGCATCGTACCTGGATGTCTTCTCTGAAGTCTTAGGTGAAGAGGAAGAAAAAACTGAGCCTAAAGACACCAATGAAAACAATGCGTTACTAGGCGTAGAGGGAGACAGTGTACAAAATTACCTCTTAAGCCTTGTAAACAAGGAAACAATACACTAAGGTCTCCATAGCTCAACGGGGCATACATGAACAATAAGAAACCGAGCACATACAGGGAGCTTAGTGACCCTAGCTCACCGCCGTCATCTAGCGTGGAGGCAGCGGAAAGAATTATGGCGTCACTGGAATCTCAGAAGGGGGACATGTTGTCTGACCAGAAGTTTCTCGAAAACATTCTCCGTCATGTGGTGGATAACCCTGATGGATTCAATCGAGAGATACAAGGTGAGCCGTCTGCATCTACCAGGAAGGTGGAGCGGCACTCACTAGCAGGCAGGACCAACAAGTCCAAGGTTATCTTATGGCTCAGTGATGTTGAGAGAGAGCAACTGGAGTCATTGGTAAAGCACAGGGGAGACAGGAGTCCCTCTGATTTGATTAACCACTTACTTTGTCTAGCCCTTGGGGCATTGAGGTCGATATGAATGACGGAGCAAAGCTAGCAAGCATTGTGCTTGAGATGACGAACCAGGAAGCAGTGAAGAAAGGGGATGGTGAGTACTACCCTCGCTCCTCTGCTGTGTCTAGGTGTGTGCGTGACATGACCATGCATAGGTACGGTGAGCCATGGAGTGACATGCCCGAAGCATCATGGGGTACGCAGTTCAGGTTTGATGTAGGCCATGACACAGAAGACCGGATGATTCATGCCATGGAAGCTGCTGGGATTAGCATTGTCTGCCAGCAGATGAGGGTATCTCTTCAGACTCCAGGTGGGCTGGAGGTTATCGGTCACATGGATGGCATTGCATGTATCCCCCATGAGTATGCGCTTGGTGGTAAGTGGTACGTCCTTGATATCAAGAGTGCAGGCAAGTGGATGTACGGAAAGATATACGACAAGAACGTAAGCAAGCCAAAGAAGGAACACATTAAACAGATTGCAGTCTATTCGCAGAGTACTGTTAAGGACTACAACTTTCCAGCCATTGAGGGAGTCAAGGTTGAGGACTTACATTTTGATGGGTACGAGTTTGGTGGAGGACTTGTCGGGTACCTCTCCATCGAGAGACCTACTAAAGGATATGGAGACAAGAAGGTTGACCTTCCAAAGATTCACTTCTGTGACTTTGAGATTGACCCAGTGCAGGTGGAGGTGTGGCTCGAAGACACGTATGACTTGGTCGAAGAGCACTACCAAAACCAAACGATACCAGGCATCCCAGACAAGGAAGATGAGATGGTATGGGGAGGCATTCGATGCTCTCCTCGTTGGTGCAGAAGATACAGCGTGTGCAAGGGACATGTTCCCCCAAGTAGTAAACAATTAGAGGAGGTTCTAAATGGATAACAATACTTTATTTAGAGAGCTTGCAAAGCATTACAAGTTCACAGAAGGAGACTGGTGGCAGCATCGTCAGTCAGGCAACTGGATTCTTTCCCACAGTGCAGTGCTTAAGATGTCCTGTGTACCTACACCAGAAGGTAACACCATCGTGCTGCCTAACATGGGTGAGTACAACTGGCTTAAGAAAGGTGAGGAGGGTGTGTTTGGTAGAGAGGTTGTTGTCGGTGGTACGTTTAGACTAATCGACAAGGACCGCAACGTCATCCGTACCGTTGTTGCCTGGGGTGAGGCTAACCCTCAGAACCTGAGCAAGAGTGTGTCATACCCTAACATCATGGCAGTCAAGCGTATGATTGACCGGGGTGTGCTTGGTGTGCTGGCATTCAATCAGCTTAACATCTACTCCGCTGTGGAAGCAGAGACATTCTCTGACCCAAAGCAAAAGGTGCAAGCACAGGTACAGGCACAGCCTAAACCAGCAGTGACCCAGCAGGAGGCACAGCCGCAGAAAGCTCCACGTCCAGTGCCACAGCCCCCAAAGCCCAAGGCACCACCAGTACCGCAGGCAGTACAGGCTGAAAAAAAAACGCCTGAAGTGAATGGAGTTAAGTCTTCGGTATCAAAGAGGAATTTGATTTTGTCTGCTCTTAGTGCTGATAAGGGGCAGATGATTACGAGGATAGCTATCTCTACTGCCACTGGCATTGAGGGGAATCAGGCTGCCGAGATCCTCAGGGAGTTGATGGAGGAGGGTCTTGTTGTTAAGGAGGGCGTTAGAAGAGGGACAAGGTATGGCCTTGCTGGCTCTGCCTCGAGCGTCAGCTTTACTCACGAGCACTTCAATGACTTGTGGAGGGATACCGTAAATAGTTTAACCCGAATGGGGCTGGAGTATACCCGAGTGGGCCAGCTTACACGGGAGGTTACGGGGCATGACACAGCGGTGGCTGCGTTTAATGCTGGAGATTTGTCCGTAGATAAGATTGAAAGAATTTATCTTTTAGGACAGAATTGGGCAGCATCCAAGTTGGGTGGCGTCCAAGTTTAGCGTCTCTGAGGGGATTAACAGGGTGGCTCTTGTTAACCCCAGGGGCATAGGTTGATGGACGCATCAACTGACCGGGAGCATGGCCTGGGTCATGTGGCAACCACTGGAAAGTGGGGATAGTTAGTTTACCCTGACGCTATCTGCCGTCCCCACCCGGAAGGCGCGGGTGACACCTACCTAAAGTGGTGTGACTGTCGGGAGAGTTCGGCGTTTTTTTTACAAAGGAGATGGTTATGGCACTCGAGATTGCCTTGAGAGCAGTGAACCTAGTGGTGAAAGCGGAAGAGCTTTCTGCCCAGGTAACTGCTGCTGTTGGTGGAAACAACAGTGCAAATAAAAGAGCGAGAAAGTTAAGTGTTCAACTCCGTGAAGAGTTCAAGGAGTTAAGGAAAGACCTTTTACAGTTGGAGAAGGATAAGAAATGAGAGACATCAATGAGGTAAAGTTGCTGGGTACAGTAAGCCAGCCAGTCAGAGTCAACCCGACAAAGAATGGCAGCGTGGCTAACGTATCCATTGTGACCAGCATGAAGCGTGGTGAGTACGACATTAAGAAGTTCCACTCCATCACATGCTGGAATGAACTGGCCAATGAAGCGGGCTCACTTAAGGAAGGGGACAGGCTGTTTGTCAGTGGTCGGATTGACACAGACAAGTATGAGAAGAACGGACAGACTGTCTACAAAGACAAGATTACTGCTAACGCAATCGCCAGAGTGATGGGTGGTGTGGAGTTGGGGTCTGACCAAGCTCCCTCAAAGCCAGCAGGAGGACCGCCAGGTTCTTTTAGCAGTGGGGGAGGAAGGAAGAGCACCTTCCCCTATGCTGACAAGGCACACAAAGTCTCTTGGCCAAAGCCAGATGAGTCTGGGTTTAGCTACGCCGATGATGGAGTGGCGCAACTCTGTGTCGCATGGACTGACCCAACCTCCCCTGACAAGGGCGGTGCTGTGTACCAATTGGTGGACAACAACTGGTCTGCTCATGGCGAGGTAGACAGTGTGCTTATTACTGATGACGACATTCCATTTTGAGGTGAAGAGTGAACATTACCCTGGACTCAGAGACAATTAGAAAACATCCTGCTTTCGCGTCCCCTCTCCGAGTGGGGGTACTTGCACACTTGGCTGCTTTCGCTAGCAGGCAGACATCACAACACGATGGCATCCCGTTGCCCCCGTACTCCATTGTGATATCTCCTGCTGCGTTGGCAGCTACCCTCTCCTGCACCAGAGGACAGATTGAGAATGCAATCTCTTCCCTGTTCAAGCATGAGATGGTGACCGTGGATAAGACAGTAGGCAAACGAGGTTACTGGCTCATCGACTTAAGAAACTCAGAGGAGTTCTTGTCCGATGGAAGAACAGTAGCCCCACCAACAGAGGTGAACATTCGTTCTTTAATGGACAAATGGGATCGTCTGTATCACAAAAGAACGGGTGTAAAGTACATGCGTTCAAGGTCTGATTACTGGAAAGAGCAAGCAGACTGGAACAATCTTTTCCAAAACCTGGGCGGTGACGTGATGGTTGCGATGGAAAAGTACTTTGATGATATCCGCTATGGCCAATGGGGCTATGCGTTCAAGGTGTTTTTCAAATCAGCCCCTCGACTTGCAGCACAGCCAACCAAGACGGAGGCGTGGCAATTCAGATGACACAAGCATTAGGAGGAGAGGTCACATGGAAATCGGAGTTTTACTTTCTCGCATCACTGGTAGGTTCTCCCCGATACTTGGTGTCAGTAGATAGCCCACACAACCTGTTCGCAAACAGAGAACTGTTGGCTGTGTTCAGGATGATGGAGCAAGCTGTTAACCTTCGCGGCCATGCAGACCCACTGATTGATAAGATACACAAGGGGGAGCTTGAGCTAACAGCGGAGTATCAGCGCAGCAAGGTAGACCTTAAGACCCTATGGCCAGACTTATCAGACCCTACAATAAAGGGGGCACCTGATAAGTTCCATGGGCTGTTGGAACACTATGCTGCTTTGAGGTTTATACAGCAAACATTCTCATCCAGGTTAACGGACATGAGCAATGGGGTGTACGGCCCTGAAGAAGCTGTGTCCCATATACAAAAAGACGTTGTCTCTGTTCACATGTCTGAGCAGTACGAGTCAAGCACCATGCAGTCAATGATTGAGAACATGTGGTTTGACAGGCTTAAGAACCCACCGGCTACCATAAAGACAGGGTTTAAGAAGATGGACAATGTCATTGGTGCCCTTATCCCTGGGTGTACCTACCTGTGGACGGCACGTACCAGCCATGGGAAAAGCTCTTGGGTATCTCAGGTGGTAGACAATCAGGCTGAAGCTGGGCACAGGGTGGGTATCATTAGCCTTGAGGACTCCAGGTCTGTGTGGGCCTCAAGGTGGATGTCCAAGGTGTCTGGCGTTACGCTGGGTAAGATTCGCGACAACGTGCTGACAGCCCCAGACGTAGCTACCCTCACTGAAGAAGACCAAGTAGCACTAGAGAAGTCTGTCTACAAAGAGCACTTAAAGAATGTTGTATTGGTGGATGCAAAGGGGGCTAAGATAACAGACCTTCTTAGGATTATGAATGACATGGTGGTCCGACAGGGATGCCAAATCATTTACATAGACTACCTCCAAGCTATCTATGCAGACGCAAGGAACACGCGCTCGAGGAGAGATTGGCTAGAGTATTGTTGGGCTATGATGGAGAAGGAAGCAGACAGGTTGCAGATACCCCTGATGTTAACAGCCCAGCTTAACAGGGAGTGGGAGACTAACCCTCTTCCCTCTATGCCAGGGCTCAGGAACACGGAGTGGATGGGTGCTGCTGAGCAGAAGTGTTATGTTGGTGCTGTTATTTATAGGCCATTTAGAGACCCAAGGTTGCCACAAGGTGAGCGAGACGATAGGTTTGATGAGCTATTAATTAACATTGAGAAATGCAAACAAGGGGAGAACATTGCCATACAGTATATGTTCGACCCCTCTCGTTCAAAGATAACAGAGCTATGAAACTAATACTCGATGCGTTGTTCATCTGCTTAACAGTCTTAACTTCTTATGACTTAATCCAAAGACATTCTAATGGCTCGTCTTATCGTGAGCTTTCAAAGAAGAAGAATAAAAATAACTTCGAGGCTATGTGCTTAGAGGAGTGCAAGAAGTTCTTTGAGCCTAACGTATGGCACAAGTTATACTTCTCTGTGGTGCTACCAGTATATATTGTGATGGTAATTATACATGATACACGTTAAGATATCTGGCTCATTTATGCCCTTAAAGAAAGATGGCGCTACCGATAAAGATAAGAAGGTCTTTAAAAGAAAGGACCCGATAAGTCTTTTAAGGAAAGCGTTAGCCAATAAGTTAAGGAGTACCCATTGGAGGAGTGCCCATGCAGCAAAAGCAAATTGGATGGAGGCAGCGAAAGCGAACGCCCAGGTCAGCGGGGATGCGGTCGAAGGTGATGCAATTGTCATCGTGGTGCATGCACTGCCAGGTAAGTGTGACATCGACGCTCCCATCAAAGTTCTGCTCGACGCATTTCAAGATGTACTGTTCAGAGGAGGGGATGACAAGTCTATTGAATCCCTCGTCGTTAGAAAACTCGACCCCACCAGAAAAGGATTAAGCCCACAGGTACACATCTGGGCCCTGTCTAAAGAGAGTGAATATGAAGAAGCCGTCAGAATGTCCTCAGAAGCCTTCACAAGATCTGACCCATACCTTGGCTCAGGTTGATAGTGTCGAGAGGCTAGAGGAGTATGTTACGGCCCTCTCAGGGCAGGTGAGGGGGGCTATGGAAAAGCTCAACTCGAAGAAGAAGAAAAAAGGTAAGCGTGATTTAAAACTAAGGGAGTCTATCCGGGAAGGGAGGGCTCTCATTACTAGTATTAATATATTAATTAATACAATAAGGAGTAGTAATGAGTAATGAAGATAATAATGTAGTGTACTATACTGATAAAAGAAATGTATTAGTAGAGTCATTAAATGATTTAACAGAGAAAGCACAAGATGGGCGCATCGATGCTATCGCTGTTGTTGCGTTGACCAGCATTGGTGACGTAGAGATTCTTGAATCCTATAAAAACAATACTGACCGGATGGCTTTGATTGGGGCTACCCAGGTGTTGGCTCAGCACATTATGGCTGGGGGTGAATAGCTATGAGCAGCATAACACCTATTGATGAAATAGTAGAGCACTTTGAAGTTACCCCAGATGAAATATTAAAAGGCTACCGCCATGAGATAGACAGGCTTGAGTTGCACTTAAGAAGTGCCAACCAAAGCATTGCTGAGTTAATGCGTCAGAAGTGCAAACGCTGTGAGGAAAGAGAGCCTTTGATTGGCAAGATGAGGAGAGATAAAGTCCATTACGATGGGCTCGTAAAGGCAGTGACAAAGTCAATGTATGGTTTAACTGACGAGGAGTTTTATAAGTTTATAGCCAAGATTACACCAACCCTTCCTATCGGCTACATCAACAAGTACAAGAAAGAAAAGGCAGACGTCTTAAAAATGTACAAAGGTAGGCTTAGGAAGTACAGGGAGATTAAAGGCTAACCTCTACCACTTAACTTTATCTGCCCAATAAGCAGCAGACATCTTCCCCTTAGCAATGTTCTTTCCGTGTCTAGACTTAAATGATTTGCGCTTAGCTTTCATTCTAGCAGACTCCCCCGCCTTTGGCTTTCCGGCTGTGCTAGCGCCCTGCTCTCCGAAACGGATGGTTTTAATTTTATCCCCTTGCTTAGCAACAACAACGTGGCTTTTCTTAGGGTGCTTGGGTGTTCTCTTTGGTTTGTTAAACCCGGAGACCCCTGCCCTTGTAAGCCTGGAGTCTTTCTTTTTGGCTGGTTTCTTTGCTGCCATGTTACTCTCCTATGCATGCTGCTCGATAACAGTATGCTACAGCAGACACCGCTTCGCTCTCTGTCTCTAGAGTAACATCCGCAACACAAGCTTTAACTTCCGCCATAGACTTATCACCCGTGCATCCAACACCACCAGCAGCCACAGAAGTTGTTCCTACTACATTGGCGATTCCTTTTAAAAGGCAAAGCCCCAACCCTCGACCAGAGCAAGAGGCTGAACGGTTCACTAAACATTGGCCAAACTCTCCATAGCCATCGCCCTCTCCTGGCTTATCGCATCCTGCCGTGGCTTGAGACGCACACCCAAGGGACGTATGAAACGCACAGTCAGCAACAGACACTGCGGCTTGTTTAAACAACTGCCTTGACTGCTCAGTGCAACCGCAAAGACTTAAGACTAGCATCATAAACATTGCACAAAATGCAATGCCAATGATTTGTAGGCTAGTCATTGCTGTGTAGTGATTCATTGGGTTCTGGGAGTGTGGCTCCCTGGGCAGCTTCTTGTAAGACATGTAACACCTGCTGTAATTGGTTTGAATCTAGGCCATCATCACCCACAAAACGGTCAACAACAGCATCCCCAAGCCCAAGGAACAGAGCAACAAGAATAACAAAAACAATCGAGAACATGGCCTGGTGATTACCCAGAAGAAGCTCGAGATTGCTCTTTGGTTTTGCAGCTTGCTCGCCAACCTTCTCAATGAGCACATCCATCTTTTGGTTTAAAAGAACCAGTTGTCCGTTAAGGTCCAAGGCTTCCTTTTGGTTATCCAGAATCTCTTGCAATAAAACTTGGGACTCGTTTCCTGCCAGCCCGTTGCTACGATCTTTTAACATTCTCTTTATCCCCTGAGAAACCAGCTTTAATAATTCTGATTTGTTCCGATAGTACAGGATTTATATCATTCGGTTCCACCATTATATCTTCTTTGCCAATTAATCCAGCTCTAAAGAAATTAACGTAGACGGGTTTAAAAGTCGGGACAAGTCTGTCGAGTCCATGTTGTTTAGAATCACGGCCAGTTGACTTAACATACCCCCAGGCCTGCTTAAGATTCTTAGTGTTTTTCCGTCCCGTACCAACCATAGCGCATCGTTTGGATTTGGGCATAGCAGGGGCGCTGAACCTCTTTTGGAATTTAGTAGCAATAGTAGAGATTCTAGTTCCATAAATCATAGGCTCATAGTAATCAAAAAACTCCATCATCTCCTTACTAACAGGAGCAGAAAAGCAATTCGCAAATAGACTGACGTCAGGGGCGTGAAGCTTAAAGGTCTCAGCAAATGCAATAGCATATGCGTCTGGGTCCTCAGAGCCTGCCCACTGCTTCTCTGCGTTCCAGTGATACCCAGACAAGGATAGCTCTTCACAAAGCCCAGCAGCGACCTCTGCCTCCCTCTTAGCATCAGCAGCAGACTCACAGTAATGGAAGCCCCATCCGTGTGCTTCTTTGTTTAGCTCATCAGCAATGGCTACAATCTCCGCTGCGTTCTTCTTTTTATAAGACTTACTCCCGTCGCAAATCTTAACAGACAGAACGTCAAACCCTTGGACGTGCAGCTTCCAGTCTTTATTTAACTGGCTCTTTAACCAGATGGTTAAAATAAACTTTGGCTTATATCTCTTACCCACCAGGGCTTGGAGATTATCTAGAGTGGACCTGAAGAAACTCATGACCTCTTCCTTGTTGTCTTTCTTTTAGCAGTTCTTTTAGTTGTAGTCTTTCCGCGAACGGACTTGCTCGCCTTCGCAGCAGCAGGAGTGTTCTTAACAAACTGCTTGCCCTTCTTTGTCCCGGCAGACTTTTTCCTGTTAGTCGCTGCCTTCTCAGAAGCACTAAGTTTCTTCCAGGCTTTGTCAGGGAGGTATCTCTTTGTGGTTGTCTTGCCAGAAGAATCCTTGCGTACCGCAGGTTTCTTGTCAGACGTTCTCCACTTCTCACCTGTCCACTTTTTAAGGCTCTTTTGCTTTGCAGTTTTGCCACCCTTATACCCGCCGCCCTTCTTCTCATACTCAGATGCAAGCATCTGTGCCTTACGAGCGCTCCATTGACCAGCTTTACCACCCTTGGTCCCAGCCATAATCTTATTCTTAAGGCGAGTTCTTAGGGTAGGCTTAGTATAAGTGGCCATCTATTCCTCTTCTGACATGGGCCCTGGGCAATCACATTCGGCCCAATGGGTGTCGCACTTTGTGCAATAGTAATCCTCACACAGTTCACACACAACCAGGTCTTTGTAGTAGTCCATTACTTGCCGACCTTTTTCATGGCATCTTTATGAGACTGGCTAAATGTTTTGCCCTTCTTCATTGCAGATACCATCCCCTTCAGGTGCTTTGCCGTATGATGCTTTGAGTGCTTCTTCATGGCAACGCGCTGCTTAGAGGTAAGAGACGACACATCGACGCCTTTAACTTTAGCAGGGGCTTTGGTGGCAGGTTTCTTTTTAGTAGGCATTACTTTTTCTTAACTAACTTTTTCTTGGCAGGAGCCTTCTTCGCTTCCTTTAGTTTGCCAATCTCTGTAGACAATGCGGCAATTAAAACAAGCATGTCTTCAAACTTAGATTCCAAGTCATCGAGACGAACATCAAGTTCATCCATACCATCGACAACTAAAGTTACTGACCGCCCACTTTTTGATTTAGTAGAGCCCATAATTTACTCCTATTCGCCTTCATCAGACGTGAGAGAAATAGACGGGTCTACTTCCCAAACATCACCATAGTTCCAACCAACAACATAACACTCGACGACTGGGGCTGTTCCCCCAAAGCTTTTAATGAAAAACTTAAAAGCAACAAAAGGCCCATAAACCTCTTCTCCGTCAACCCCACCATAAGTAAACTCTGCCCCTCCATCAATATCAGCCGCCGCCACCTCTCTGATAAGCTCAACAACACCCGTCGGCCTATAGCCAAATATTTGAACAATCCCTTGCTGTCCTGCTGCTGCTGTATTCTTTAACTGAAACAGCCAGTTGGTCTTAGAACCCCAACCAACAGTGTTAACATTCCCGCCGATGCAAAAACCAACCCCAGGGGCTGCGGCTTTTTCTGGCGCTGTTGGGACGTTGTTTGCTGCTGCTGTTACTCCTGGTGGGAAGAAACAGCGAGTGGATGAGCGTGTCAGCTTGTTTGGTTGAAACTCATCTGTGGTGGCAGGGTCTGTGACAATAGTAGTCCAGTTCCCGTCGCCAAGATTAGAGACAAGTGCTCGTATATTAGAAGCCATTGTTTACTCCGGGTATTTGCCATCGCCACCAGAGGTGGGTGCAGTGTGTTTGTCTTTGCCACCGTCGCCAGTGCTCATCTTCTCGCTAGTGGCGTTAGAGGCAGGAGGCAGACCTGGGTCTTTAGTAGACGAGTATTTAGGAAGACTGTAATCCATGCTAGTACCCCATGTCCTTTTTGCTTTTCTTTTTGTACCCCATGTTACTGGAGTTACTGGTGCTAGAGGTTGTCGCCTTAGCAGACCCCAGATCTTTAGTATCTGTTGCCTTAATGCTTGGAGTAAGCTTAGTGCCTGTAGCTTTAGCAAGGCCGTATTTCTTATCGTAGTCTGGCATGACTGTCTCCTTTTTGTGTTTATTATTAATGGAAAACAATTAATTTTCCAACATGTTTTAATTTTAACGAGACTCAGGAAGCAAGCCCTCTTCTTGGTCTACCCTGTAATACTCTAAAAGCTCCTGATAACTTCTTCCTAGCAATGGGTCGTTAGGCTTATACTTAAGCACTGCCCTCATTGTATTGGCAATAGCGTTTCTCATTTTAATTCCATCCGACCTTCTGCCCCTGCTAAATACATCTTTGTCATACTCAAACTTTCTGATTCTTTCTTCTAACAAACGCTTCTTAGCAATAAAAGCAGCGTCCCCCATTCGTATCTTTTCAGCAGAAGCTTCTCTAATAAGAGCTTCCAGGCTTGCCCTAATCCCTCTAATCTGCGACTGGCCTATGTTGTTAAACACATTCTTCACAGTCCTGCCGTCAGCAACTCTAATGGCCAAACCTAATGCGTTAGAGACAGTGTCGATTACCCTTTTATCTTGGCCTGCATAAGGCTTGCCCGAGTACGCTGAGATAAACTTAGCAAACCCTCTGGCATCAGAAGCAACATACCCAAGAAGCTCTAAGGCGGGCTCCAGAACCCAATCGTTTGCGCCACCAGCCACCCCGCCGCCTAATTCAAGGGGCGTAGCTTCGGCCATCATCTCTTGAATCTCTCTCTCTTTGCTGTAGTACTTAGATCCCGTCCCAACAATTCCACTAACCGCACCTCCAAGCATGTTCTTTTGATCTACCAAGAAGTTAACCGAAGAGCCAAGGAACCCCACGTCTTCGTCTTCTTGCGACTTTTTAAGCTGTCGGGAATACCCAGGTATGTCCCCAGCGACACCAACTGTCAGGCCTCTGACGTCAGCTTCAGCAGGCCCCACCTTCACCCTGGCCTCTTGCTCTGGAACCTGGGCCCCAGCAAGACGGACTTTCTCTGTAGTGGTAGTTGCCTGCTCAAGTACCGCAGGAAGTCTGACCACGCTCCTCATGTCTTCTTCAGCGGCCCCTTCAAACAAGTCCATGTCGTATGCTTGGGAAAGCTTTAGAGTCATATCTGTTGCAGCTTCCAGCCCTCTAGTAAGGCCAGACAGTACCGTTGCCCTAAGTGGGTTTCTCTCGAAGTAATTTCCAAAGGCTTTTGTAGACCACAGTTGATATGAAATAAAAGGAAAGCCAAAGAACACATTGTCTCTTAAAAGCTGGGCAATGGGAGGAATGTCAGGGTAATCGTAGAACACTTTCATTGCTTTCGCGTTTGCTTCGCTTCGGCTGTACCCTTTTTGCATTAGCTCATAGCCATAGGCCAGTCGAAGGACATCATCAATAGACCCATACAGTGTGGTTAGGGCCCCTGACGTTGCACTGTAAGCGTCTCCAACCTTAGATGCCGATGCGGCAACCTGTTCTTTTGGGCTAAGCTTCATGTCTTGAATCTTAGAAGGGGGCACATCTCTTGGGTCTCTGCTTAGGTTTAAACTCTCGCTGTATTTATCTTGGGACGTTCTTTTCCCCAAAGCCTTAGTCACCGCCTTGGCTGGCTTTAAGTTCCCCTTTGCCGTTGCATTTTCAACCGACACTCCTAAAGGGGGAGCGTCTTTGTCTCCAGAGAAAATGCTAAGAAGGTAATCCATCTGAGCTTTTTGTTGTTTATCTAAGGCACGAGTCTTTGATTCTACACCAAGCTCAAGCGCAGCCCTGTTAAGCCCTCCCATTCCTTCCACCAACTCTTTCATGGCAGGGTCTTTGGGCATCTTTCCGTTTCGGACATCCAGAATGGCTTGGGTCGCCTTTGCCATGTACTTCATTGTTGCAGGAATCTCTGCCATCTGGGCCTGGACAATAGCCCCGCCAGCAAAGTTTCTAACCATGGTTCCGTTTAATATCGAAACAACAGCTAATCTTTTTAATTCCCTGTTCACTTTCCCAAGCTTGCCACCAAAAAACTCCATTGGGCCCATGCTATCTATGTCTGCTTGGAACACGCTGTCTAAGAGGTTTTGCTGCTGGATTAGTCCATCGGCAACTTCTCTCGCAATAAAGCCACCAGGTATATCATCAACAGCTTCTGGGAATTGTTTAGACAGCTTAGACAAAGAAACAAAGCTTGACTGTTTTAAACCAGGGGTGTTTGTTATCTCATGGTCCGTAAGAACCAATCCTTTTTCTCTCAATAAAGTAAGAAGCTCATAGTGCTTTAGTCTTTTGTTAAGCTGGTTAAAGGTTTTCTTTGTTACGTTGTCGTACATAGCATAGAAGTCTTTCCGCTCATCAAACGTCAAAGCCTTAGCCCACAGTTGGTCTTTTAAGAAACGGCCAGAGCCTACGGCTGTTGGAGTCAAGATCTTCCCCTCCGCAGCCTCATTCAACAAAACTGTTGCTAGTTGCTGGTCACTCACTCCTTTGTCCTTAAAGCCTTTGTCTTTTTTAACCTTAGCAACTACGTCATCTGGGTACATGCGTATGATCATCTTCGCTGTTTGCTGAAGCATGGCTGCTCTTTTGTCAGGAGATACGTCTGACTTAAGGGCTGAGTGAAGAAAGTCCAATACCGCAGTCTCGGTAAAGTACGCACTCATGTACTGCGCTGTCTTGCCTACTGCATCGTACCCCTCTACACGGAAGTCTCTTCTTCCTTTAATTGCAGTTTGCCCATCGGCAGCGCCAACATCTACAGGAGTGGCAACATCAGACTCGTTGCCTGAGTTTTTATAGTCTTCATTTATCTTTTCAGATAACTCTTTGGCTTTCCTTGCCCCTTCTTTTGTTTGAGGGAACTTGCGAACAATGCGCCCCTCTCCAGTAATTCGGTCTTCAACCCGGACCACGCTCTTAGGCTTTGTTGATGTAAGCGACATTCTTAAGCTGCCCTCACCAACTGCCAGGTTTGCTCCCATCTCCATCATGCTCAGTTGAAGGGGGCGAACGTAAGCATTTAAAGTTCCAAGAAGGGTTTTTTCTAAGTCCCCCATTACAGTATCAATGTCTTTTTTAAAGTTAAACCGTATGTCTTGGATGCCGGTAATCTTTCCGTTTTTGTCTAGCTTGAATACACTTTTTGCATCGCCAAATTTATTAATTGTAGAGCTTATTTCTCCAGAAACCTCATCAAGCCGTAGCACAATCCCGTCAGACTCTGATTTAAGAACTGCCAGTTTAGTTGTTGCGCTTGGGTTTGGCCTATCAAACTCTTTAAAGGAGGCAATGCTCTCTTTTTGTAGTTGTTCGATCTCCAGCCCTATCTCTTTGTATCTAGCACTGAGGTCACCCTTCTCTTTTCTGAGCGCTGCAATTGAATCTGTAGCCTCCCACGCATTAATCCACTCGCCATCAACCTTGTACTCCAGGTCAAACATCTCTTGAAGGTAAAGCTTCTGCTTGGTGCCTCCCTGGCCAGCCACTTCAATATAGGCCCCCTCTCCAGCAAGCATAGCAATTGCTGTGTTGTTTTTCATTTCAGCCGAGATAGAGTTGTTTTCTACCAGCCTGATATCGGGCTCTCCAGTTCTGTGCTGAGACAACCCAACCTCATCCATCGCAATTTCTACAGCATTGTTAAAGTCCTGTACGCCCTCATCCCCAAGACGAGCGGCAAGAGCATCAACCTCAAACTGCCTTACTTGGCGCTTCCCGGCCATCTCCACTACCCGCATGTACAGGTCTTGCCCAAGCTTAGCTGACGGAGACAGGGCGTAGTTAAATGCTTGGCGGAAGAACTTTTGAAATGCACCATTGCCTGTTGAATTTAAATACATAAACTTAGAAAAGTCCCCCATCCAAGACGGAAAGTTTACAAAAGCAAATGGGCTTTTCATAAACTCAAACGTAGCAAGCATAGACGCCTCTCCTAAAAGAGCGGCTTTCTGTCCTGTTGTTTTTCCTTGAACTTCCCTCAATCTGTTGTTTAATATGTTGGTTGGCTTTCTCCCGAAAGCAACCCTTGCCGCCCCATACAGTGTGTCTTTTGCAAGTTGTCCAACGGTCTTGTCATCAAAGCCAACCCTGGTCATTACCTCTTGAGTGGGCTCAATAACATTCTCTCCAAAAACCTTAGACCTTACCTTGGGCTTTTGAGGGTAAGAATCTCCCTGCTTTGCGTACTTCTTAGCCATGGTGTCTGAAAACCCTAACATCAAATAAGAGTTAATATCCCCGACGCCAGACTTAACCATGTCTTCCGCAATACTTATGTTGTTTGTGTCTTTGTATACTTCTTCAAGTGGCACCTTCCTAAGCCTAGCCACCTCACGCATGTCAGCCCTGTACCTAGCCTTTGCCTTGGCTGCCTTGGAGCTTTCTGCTCTAAACACATAAGATGCAATGCCATTTGGCCCGTCAACAACAGCGCCTTCAAGGAGGTACGCATAAGCTAGGGGGTCTGTGACTCCATTCTGAACAAATGTTTCAGCTACGCTCTTTTCTCGCCCATAAACAAATTCATCTAAGAACTTCTTATCAACTCTACCTCGGTCTAAGTCTCTGGCAATGTCTCGCAAGGCATCGGTGTAGGACTTCTCTCCAGACCCAACGTAGTCCTTCTTGCCTCTGTTTATTCTTTGGTCAACTTTCTCTTGAGCTACTACTTGCTCCATGTCCTTTACGGCTTTATCTACACCGGGCGATCTTTTCTGACTAACCCCTGGCTTCCTTGGCCCAACAAAAGCTTCTCTTTCTAATGTCGGGGTTATCTCATCCAGCCCTGTTCTTGGCCGAGGGGAAGAAAGGTCTTCAATAAAGGCTTCTCTTTGAACGTCTTCAAGGTTTTTTGCGGCAGAATCCAAGGCATCTGCTGTCTCTGTCTTTGCCTTTTTGCCGGAGTCTCCCTCTGGCATTAAGTCTGCTTCTTCCCTGTACTTCTTGGCCTGTTGCTTTAAAGATGTTGCGGTTTCACTGGGCTGAACCACTTCATCTTGGCTAAATGTAACAACCCTCTCAGACCTGTCCTGAGCAGTCGCTCTTTTGTTAGCGAGACCAAGCTCTCCTTGAGACTCCATATAGAAGTCCTGAGTTGCTCTTACAAAAGCTTCAGGTTTTTTTTCTCTAGGTATTGTTGGGTCTTTTGCTACTTTAATTAAGGCCCTGCCCAAGCTTCCCGCCCCTCTTGTTGCAGCAGACCCAAGCTTACCCATTGGGTACATTGCCCCAGGTATCATAGCAACAGCAAACCCTGGTGTGTCATTCCAAAACCTATCAACCTCTTCTTCTGAGATATCTAAGTCTCCCATGATCTCAGGTAGCATGTCGTCTGGGCCAAACAACAGCATGTCGTCTGAGCTAAACGTACCTCCTACATCAGCATAAGGAATCAAAGAAGGTAGAGCATATTTCTTGGCACCAGCAACAGCCATGACAAGAGCCCTCGTTGTTTCTCTTGGCCCCATCATCTCCATAAAGTTCCGACCAAACTCTTTAAAGACTGTGTTGTATTTGCCTGAAGAAGGAGACCCCAGTTCCAGTAGTTCTAATGCCCCTTGAGGGTGGTCCTTAAGAAACCCTTCGCCAAACTCTCCTGATTTAATCAGTTGTTTAAGCCGCCTTTTGTTTTCTTTTTCTACTTCAATTGGGAGAAGGTCTACTTTGTTTCTTGGGTCTTCTTTCGAGTCGAAAGGGCTAATAGGCAAAAAACCAGCCATCCCAGCTAGCGCCCGTGGCTCCTTAACCTTAAACCCAAAAATATCTATCTCTCTTCTTTCTTCAGGCTTTGTCCCTGTCGCTTGGCTTATCTGGTCAAGGGTGTAGTCTAATACTTTGGCGTTAGCATTGGTGTTAGCTGCCTCCCATGTCCATCCGCCTTTAGGGGGTTTAATTGGCTCATATCCTTCAAGCATTTCCCCGTATTGGCCTTGGATTGCATCTGAATAAGAATAAGCCGCAAAGTCTTTTAAGTATTCATATGCTGCATCGGGGTCTCTTCTCGCCCTCTCGGACCCCTCTCTGGCTGGGTGCATTTTGGGTATTGGCCCCATGGACTTCGTTTTCTTTTTAAGATGTTTTAATAGCCCAGCCTGCCAAGGTTTAATGATCTTTGGCTGTTTAATGTAGAGAATGTCAGACGTTTGCATCTTTATTGCATCGTCAAAGGAAGGGATAAATTCTTGTGCTAGGCTGGTTCGGTCAAACTCTGGCACTTCTCCTGGCGGTGGCTGATAAGACCTTCCTGCTATTCTCTGCGCCGCTTTAATGTCATTAAGGACAAGTCTGGGCCTTTCGCTTCCCGATGAGAGGTCTAACCCTGCATTGCTGATAAGAGACAGGTCGTTTAATGTATACTCTCTAAGGGTGTTTAGGCTATTGTTTGGCTCCCCTGGATTACGCACCCTACCAGCAGCATTGGCCACTCCCAAGGAAACGCCCATGAGTATTGTGTTCAAGGGTATAGTCATTAATTGACCATACGTTCTGGCGCTTCTGCTTCTAAGTTTTTCAGCAGTAACTATAACGTCTTCAGGTTTAATCTTTTTAAAGCTGTCCTTGCTTTCTTCATAAGCCTCTTGAACCTTCTGGTAAAGAGATGGAGATGCCCCGCTTTCATGAAGCTGTTTAACGATTCTGTCTAATACAAACTTAGCGTAATCCTCTCTTTCGACAAGTCGGTTAAACATTCCTTCAGGATAAAACGCCCCAACATCAAATATATCCCCAGGCTTTCTGTCTCCATAAGGAGCCCTAACTTTTCTAATTAAAGGGTCAAAGGTTCTTTCTCCAGCAAACCCGCTTTGCATCGAATCAACAAACACGTCTGACACAATAATGTTTGCTAGTTGTTTTTCTGCTTCATTAAACTTATCTCTGTCTTCTTGCGTTGGAGACTCTAGACTGTTGAACCTTTCAGTCGCTCTCATGTGAGCTTTGTAAGATAGGTCTGAGTTGGTAAACGGAAGGGCCGCAGGACTAGGCACCTCTCTGGGCTCAGGGGCTAACTCTGGAAGGGCACCTCCTGTCTGCTCCTCTGCCAGGTCAGCCAGTTGTCTCGGCTGCTCTACTGGCGTATAAGCGTCCCCAGGAAGGTCATATGTGTCGACAGCAAAGGCTGGGTCGTAGGGAAGCACCCCGCCGCTTTCATCCGGGAAAGTCTGCTCAAGGCTTACAAGAGGCTTTAATTCAGGCTCTGGTGGGGTAAAGAGTTGGGGCTCAGGAGTAACGTCAACGACAGGCTCAGGAGCAACCGCCTCTTCCTCTTCTTTCAGAAAAGCAAAGGGGTCATTAGGGGTATCTAAGCTTTCCTGAGGGGGCGAGGGGCCCTCGTCCTCTTCTTTTAAAAAAGCAAATGGGTCTGAGTTCATAACCATTTTACTTGGCCTTTGTGGATTTGTATTCGTCTACTCTGTTTTTAGGTGGATTACCAAGTTTACTGGTGGCCCTTAGGTAGGCTAATATACCACTCACGTAATCATCGCCCTTTATTTTTGCAATCTTTTCTAATGAACTGGCCTCTGCGGCAGTCATCTGAAAGTTTTTGTTTTTTGATCCCATAAGATCATCGACGTCGGTCTTTAGCTTAAGTCTCTTAATGTTTGGGTAGGGCTCTTCTTTTGATTTTCCTTTTCCTTTATCGTCAACAAACTCTGGCTTTAGTGTGGTTGAGAGTGGTTTAAACAGGTTTTGTATTCTTAACGTTTTT
>Ga0070747_1000365_pt1 | contig 22820 bp, 9 predicted proteins | sample VirMetDEL_Mar_31_FD_77321 | JGI IMG/M metagenome (GOLD analysis project Ga0070747, IMG submission 77321) | Aqueous microbial communities from the Delaware River and Bay under freshwater to marine salinity gradient to study organic matter... | ecosystem: Environmental > Aquatic > Marine > Coastal ... | reverse complement strand
CTTGCACGTTAGATATAGAGCTTCACAAACTGATGACCGAAGAATGAAATCTTGGGTTACTGGTTCTGTTGGTGCTGCTACATCTGCTTTAGATGCAATGCAACTTCATTTCTTAACTGAAAGATGTTTAATCACTCAAGGTGCAAACAACTTTATGTTAATGAAGTAAACTATTTTTAAAAGACCGGGGCTTCGGCCTCGGCCTTTTATTTTATTAATTTTATTATATATTATATTATGGCAAAAAAACAAAAAACAGAAAAGGTAGAGGTGCCTGTTGTTGAAACACCAGTTGTTGAAACACTAAAACCTAAAAAAGTTGAAACTAAAAAACCTGAGTGGGAAATAAAAGATAGAATTTACTATTTAAAAGGTAATAAAAAACCTATATCTTATAGTATGAAAAGTTCTGGAATATATTTTTTTGATGAAAAAAAAGGTTATGAAAGAGAGTTAAAATACTGTGAAAATCAAACAACACCATTTGTAGACGAAATGAAAGGTGATCAAAGACTAGCTCATATAATTTTTAGAGATGGTAATTTATTTGTTGCAAAAGAAAAAACAGTATTACAAAAACTTTTATCTTTATATCACCCACACAAAGATAGGTTGTTTTACGAATATAATCCAATACAAGAAGCTTCTCAAGATATAGAAATTTTAGAATTAGAAGCTGACGCAATAGTTATAGCTAGAGATATAGATATTGATTTAGCAGAAGCAATTATGCGTGTAGAAAAAGGCTCTGAGGTATCTAAGATGAGTTCTAAGGAACTTAAAAGAGATTTATTAGTATTTGCTAGAAATAATCCAGCTTTGTTCTTAGAATTAGCTGCTGATGACAATGTTCAACTTAGAAACTTTGGTATTAAAGCTACTGAGCTTGGTATTATTAAACTATCTCAAGATCAAAGAAACTTTTTATGGGGATCAAATGATAGAAAAATAATGACAGTTCCATTTGACGAACACCCATATACCGCTTTAGCGCATTGGTTTAAAACTGATGAAGGTATGGAGATTTACTCTAATATTGAAAAAAGATTAAATTAATCTAACTGTAGATGCAGTCGCTCTACGGGGCGATTGCAAACTACAAATTATATTATATGGAAAAGAAAAAATCAAAAGGATTAGGTGACTCAATAGAGAAAATAACAAAAGCAACTGGAATAAAAAAAGTTGTAGATACAGTGGCTAAAGCAGCGGGTAAAGATTGTGGTTGTGGAAAAAGAAAAGATGCTTTAAACAGATTATTTCCTTATAATAAATAAAAACAAATTATGATACTTATAGACAGTGTATATCAAAAAGTTTTAGCGCTAGCTAATAAAGAGCAAAGAGGTTATATTACGCCTCAAGATTTCAACTTATTTGCTGATCAAGCTCAAATGGAAATATTTGAACAATATTTTTATGATATAAATTTAGCTAGAAAATCACAAGGTAATGACACGGTTTATGCTGATATAGACGATATGTTTGAGCAAAAGCTACAAGTATTTGAAGCAGCTTGGAACTCAAGTTTACCTGCTTTATCATTCCAAGATGTATATAGAATATATGATGTTTACATCGGTGATGCTCAAGTTGGTACTACTGCTTGCGAGATAGTAAATACAAAAGATTTTAATGCAGCTTTTAATAAGTCGCGAATGTTATCACCAACAACTAGCAGGCCTATAGCTGTAATTAGAGATGATAATGTTATAGTGGCCGATGGGTTTAATTCAATTACAACGCCTTCGGTAATAATTTACATTAGAGTTCCTAAAAAACCTAACTGGACTTATGTTGTTGTAAATAAAAAAGCAATGTACAACGCTAATAACTCTACTGTAAATTTTGAACTACACAAATCAGAAGAAGTTCAACTTGTAAATAAAATATTAAAACTAGCTGGTATATCAAATAAACAAAATGATATAGCATCAGCTGGACAAGGTATGGAAATGACTAACACGCAGTTGCAACCTAAAATATAACAAATGGCATTACTTAGCAATCAATCACCTCAAGCATATTACAATAACACTGATCTTTATGGTAAGTATCAATTTGTATCACTTGCAAATATAATAGATCAATTTATGTTCGTTTATGTTGGAGAAGACAAAATAATATCTAAAGCTAGTAGAACAGACGTTGCTTTCCACGCGCAAAGAGGTTTGGCAGAGTTTTCGTTTGATACTTTTAAATCTACCAAGGCTTTAGAAATAGTAGTTCCACAAACACTACAAATGATAATACCGCAAGACTATGTAGAATATGTTAAACTTAGTTGTGTTGATGGTGCTGGTGTAAAAAAAATACTATACCCTGTTAGTAAAACTTCAAATCCAATAAAACCAACACAAAATGCAAGTGGTGATTATAGTTTTTCTAACGGTCTTTTGAATGTTGAAGCAGAATCAACAGCTTGGACTAACTATAAGTCTAGTACGCCTTCAGAAAACAATAATCATGATGATTATGAAGATGATATTTTTTGGCCAAATGAAGGTGAAAGATACGGTTTAGATCCTCAACACGCGCAAACTAACGGCTCGTTTTATATTGATCAAAATACAGGAAAAATACATTTTAGCTCTAATATTAGCGGTAAAACTGTAATATTAGATTATATAAGCGATAGTTTAGGCACTGAAGATGAAATGAAAGTACATAAGTTTGCTGAAGAAGCAATGTACAAATGGATTTCTCATGCTATTTTGTCTGGTAAATCTAATATACCTGAGCGCGTAGTTCAAAGATATAAAAAAGAAAGGTTTGCTGAAACTAGAAAAGCAAAATTAAGATTATCTAATATTAAACTAGAAGAAATTACTCAAATTTTAAGAGGTAAATCAAAACAAATAAAACACTAGTATATGCCAGAGATGAAGCGTAATTTTATTGCCGGTAAGATGAACAAAGATCTTGACGAAAGACTTGTTCCGCCAGGTGAATATAGAGATGCGATGAACGTACAAGTGTCAACATCAGAAGAGTCAAGCGTTGGTACTATTCAAAATATATTAGGTAATTCTAATATTCAATGGACTAACAATGGCGTGCCTGTTGCGTTATCTAGCGACTCTATTTGTATAGGTAGTATTTCTGACGAAAAAAATGATACTCTTTATTGGTTTGTACGAGAACCAATAGATCCTAATTATACAACAGCTCTGTATGGAACTCAAACATGGGGTAATGGTATTATAAAAAGAAGAAATTTAATTTTACAACATAAAGAAAATCAAATAACACCTGTGTTTGTAGATATTGCAGAGTGCTATGTTGTAGGTTCTTTAAACACAGATACTTTAATAACAGGGGACATAAATATAACCACTACAGACGCTTTTAATTTTATAAATATTGGAGACACAATAGGCTTTATTTATTCTACTGGATCTAGCGGGATGGTCTCTAGTATAAGCGCAAAAGTACAAAGTAAAAATCTTATTCAAAAAACTATTAATGTAGGAACTGGTTTCGCAAATAGTAATGTATCAGGATCTAGTTCAATATATAATGAGGGTGGTGTATACTTGCAGGTAAACCGCGAAAGACAAACGTTAAGTTTTGGCACAAATATGATTACCGCAATAAATATCATTGATGATATGTTGTTTTGGACAGACGGTATTACTGAACCTAAAAAAATAAATATTCCACGTAGCATACAAGGTACAGATGCGACAGGAGATTTCCACACTTTGATAGTAAACGAAGGCCAAAATCTTCCCGCGGCACCAAATCCAGCTGGTTTTCCTACACCTATAGCAGAGCAAAAACATATAACTGTAATTAAAAAATCACCTCAAAATGTTTTAACTGTAAAAACTGAAACTTCTCCTGACTTTGGCTTTGGAGTTACTAGTGATACTACAACTTTTTTAATTGACCCTGCTAATCCCGTGCAAGGTAATTTATTTTCTGGCGAACTGTTTAATATCGCTTTAACATCAGACCCATCTGCTGTTAATATTCTTCCAGTAGTTGGCGATATTATACTTTTTAATCCTACAGACGAGTCACAAGGACCTGAAGATGAACATGTAGTTAAAGTTGTTTTAGTTCAATTATATTCCTCAGGAGTGCTTAACCCACAAATTCCTAACGGTTACGTTACAAATTGGCAGGCAGAAGTTATTAGTATAGATAGTGTAATATCTCAAGAGCCTCAACAATATAACTGGGCTATTGATTGGGATAGAAAAACAAAATTTAAAGATAAATTTCCAAGATTTTCTTATAGATATAAATATCAAGACGGTGAGTATTCTATTTTTGCACCATTTACAAATACTATTTTTGAGCCAGGTAATTTTGTATATGACGTTCAAGACGCTTATAATATCGGTATGGAAAATAGAATTACTAAAATAACACTTTCTAACTACGATAAAAACTTACCAGAAGACGTAAAAAGCATAGATTTATTATATAAAGAATCTAATTCTGCAGTTGTTTACACGGTAGATACTATAGATGTTGAAAACTTACCAAACTTGTTTTCAAACCCTTCTTCAAGCATGATTTCTTATGAAGTAAAACCAAATCAAATAAAAGCGGCGTTAACAGAAAATCAATTATTAAGAGCTTTTGATAATGTTCCGAGAACTTCTTTAGCACAAGAAATTACAGGTAGTAGAATAGTATATGCTAATTACTTGCAAAACTATAATATACAAGGTAATCCAAAATTTCAAGCATATTTAAATAATAGAAGAAATAATGATTTTAATACAGGTGCTTTTGAAGGACACAAATCTTTAAAGTCAATTAGAAACTATTCTTTAGGAATATCTTATTTAGATAAATATGGTAGGCAATCTCCAGTATTTACAAACAAACAAGCTGATATTGAAATACCTATAGACAGGTCAGATGATTTAAACCAAGTTTCTATTGAGCCTGTAGGATATATTCCAGAGTGGGCAACGCACTATAAAGCATTTGTTAAACAAGTTTCTAATGAATACTATAATCTAGCTATGGATAGAGTTTACGATGCTAGAGATGGTAATATATGGCTAAGCTTTCCTTCTTCTGAAAGAAATAAAGTTGACGAAGAAACATTTTTAATACTAAAAAAAGGTGTTGAAGAAGCGCCGGCGGTAACAGAGTCGAATAAATATAAGATATTAGCAATAGCAAATGAAGCGCCTACTTATATTAAAACAAAACGATCTTATTTGGCTGAGATTGAAGAAAACCCTGTTGACGTTGCTGCTACAGGAAATTTTACTTTTTTCACTAATATTAACGGTTATCCTTTAGATACTAGAAGAGAAATAATTGTTTCAAAATCTGAATTTGACAATTCAAACGTGCCTCTTGTAGACGTTGATCAAATAGCTGTAAAATTTTCAAAAATGATGACGTTGCTTAATAACAACATTCCAACAGGTACCACTCAAAAACAAGTTACAGAAACTTATGTTGTTACTAATTTTGCGGTTGTACAATCTGCGGGCTCAAGTGTTGATGAATATAAGTTAGTATTAGAAAAGCCTATAAAAGAACAATGGTTATCAGACCCAAACAACTCTTCTCAGCCAGACCCTAGTATAGGTATGATTGTATATAAAGACGTAGTAGAAAATTTACCTGAGTTTGATGGTAGGTTTTTTGTTAAAGTTTCTAGAGATATTTTGATCGATGATTATATAGTATCAGAAGCAGTAAAACAATTAATTGTACAACCAACAACTACAACTAGTCTTCCTTTTTATTATTTATCAGATACATCTAATCCAGATATTTCTGTTACTGGAACAACTGAAAGTATACATTCAACTGGCAAAACTAATAGTAAACAAGAATGGGTTGACGTACTTAGCCCAGAAGGTGTTGGGATGCAATCATTCTGGTTTATTGATGCTTGTTATTACAAAGGATATTGGGAAGACGACGGTACTTTACAAAAAATTGGTATGATTGGTGTTGGAGATGGACCACAGGCCCAAGATGCTAATGGTGACTCGCTTGACGGTTGGAGTCATTTTCAAACAACAGGTACGTTACAGCCAGTAAGTAAATTCACAGAAGGGTATAACAAGGGAATATACGAAGAAAACGGTCAAATGTATATTGACTTAAGCTATGGTTTTCTTTTACCTGCTAGTGGATCAGGTAATACTGCTGGACATAGTTTTTCTTTACACACAGATGGTACTGTTGGTGTAACTTCAACTAAAAATGCTTTAACAGGCGGTTATGGCCCTAGGTTTTTACAAGATGAGACTCAAGATCCATGCGTAGGAGGTTGTTGGTTTCAACAAATGGGTGACAACAGATCACCTGGTAATTCAAGATGGAAAAATAAAGATGATCTAATAAAACACTGGAAAGTTGGTTCTTCTTTAAATCCTTCTCATGACACTCCTCAAAACAGAGATATAGTTCAAAAACTAGTGCAAGGCTCAGAGTTTGTTTTTGCAGGAGATCCAAGCAACACTATATATAGAATAACAGATAATCCAACATTAACATATCATCTTAATTTTAAAGATTTATCCGGTTATTACTCCGAGGCAGGGGATTTTTGGAGTAATTGGTATCAAGCTGGTTATCTATCTGGTTATCCTGCTGGTCCTTTAGGTAACGCGTACAACAGTGGTTATTTACAGGGCAATGGATGGAGTAATAAATTAAAAGATGTATTTAATGAATTAAATGAAGTTGGTCAAGCAAAAAATAGAAGAGTAACATATAAAATACCTATAGAAGCAGTTGATCCTAACAATCCTAATAACCCAACGTCTCCAAATAGTACTTATAATCCAATTAATACAACTAACGGTGCTGATGCTACTGATGTAGGAACTATTCAGTTTTTAGAACCTGAATGGACAAGTGTTGATGGTCAAGTTATACCTAAAAACCCTGCTATATGGGAGACAGAGCCAAAACAAGATATTGATTTAGACATATATTATGAAATAGGCGGTGCTTTTCCATTAGAAATCAACGAACAAACTAACAATTCTTTCGCTCCTCCTGGAACAATAGTAACACTTAGTGATATGACAAGATTACCATCTGGTGTTGACACTGTTGTTTTACAATGGCAACCACCGTTGTCAACTGGTATTGGTGGGCAAACTAAAAGTAATGTTGTTTTAATAAGCGAGGATTTACTTATAAGTGATGGAACTCCAGCTGCGGCAAATTGGGATCAAACTATAATTTTTCATCGTCCAGATGGTAGTACTGTTAGAGGTACAATGATATCTTGGCCTAATGGGTATGGAACAGGTGGTAATGCTTACGCTACTCAAATTGAAATAGATCCAGACGTTTCTCATCAACCTATTGATCTATCATGGTTTAATTGTTATTCATTTGAAAACGGTGTTGAATCTGATAGAATAAGAGATGATTTTAACCAAGTAAAAATAGATAAAGGTGTTAAAGCTTCTTCTACTTTAGATGAACCATACGAAGAAGAGCAAAGAAAATATGGTTTGATATACTCTGGTTTGTATAACTCTATATCTGGAGTTAATAATTTAAACCAATTTATACAAGCTGAAAAAATAACTAAAGATATAAATCCTATATACGGTAGTATACAAAAGTTACACTCAAGATCTACTGCCGATGGTGATTTAATAGTACTATGTGAGGATAGAATTTTAAAAATATTAGCAAATAAAGATGCTGTATTTAACGCTGATGGTAATACCAACTTAACAGCAACAGCAAAAGTGTTAGGACAAGCTCTTCCTTATTCTGGTCAATACGGAATATCTAAAAATCCAGAATCTTTTGCATCAGAATCTTATAGAGTTTATTTTACAGATAAAGTTAGAGGTGCTGTAATTAGATTGTCTAAAGATGGATTAACACCTATATCTGATTATGGTATGAAAGACTGGTTTAGAGATAATATAAAATTATCAAATAAACTTATTGGTAGTTATGATGATAAAAAAAATCAATACAATATAACATTAGACAACAGTACAAATGGGCTTCCAAAAACAGTTTCTTTTTCAGAAGACGTTAAGGGTTGGGTAAGTTTTAAATCTTTTATACCAGAAAATGGTATAAGTTGCGCTAATGAATATTACACATTTTTTAACGGTAAAATATATTTACATCACTCAGAAGATGTAGATAGAAATACTTTTTATAGTGATGTTTTACAAACTTCTTTTACATCGTCTTCTGTAGATTTTATTTTTAATGAACAACCTGGTAGTGTCAAGTCTTTTAAAACTATAAACTACGAAGGTTCACAAGCTAAAGTAAATAAAGTACTAGATAACAACAATGTTATAGTTAAAGATAATCAATATTTCAATTTAAAAGATGTTAAAGGTTGGTATGCTGGCACTATTTTTACTGATTTAGAAATCGGTAGTCTTACGGATTTTATAGAAAAAGAAGGTAAATGGTTTGGTCATATAGTTGGAGAAGATGTTAATATAAATACTAGTGGAACAATAACTGATAATTTTGACACATCTGATTTTAGCATTCAAGGTATTGGAGTTGCTTCTGGTATTACTTCTAGTATTGTATTTGGTTGTACAGACCCAACTGCATTTAATTATTTACCAGCAGCTACTAATGACGATGGAAGTTGCGTTCCTGTTGTTTTAGGTTGCATGGATCAAAATGCTCATCCAAACAGCTATAATCCTTTAGCAAATACTGATGATGGTTCTTGTTTGTATTATGGATGTACGGATAGCACAACTTTAGCTTGGGCTTCAGGTTATTTAATGATTAATTACGATCCTACTGCTAATTTTGATGATGGTTCATGTATTACGGCTATAATAGGTTGTTTAGATGGTCTTGCTGTTAATTACAACCCATCAGCAAACGCATCATGTGGTGGAGATTACCCATTACAAGGTGATCCAATGGGTCAGCCTGCTAACTACTGTTGTGAGGCTGAGTTTTTAGGATGTCTTGATCTTACTGCTACCGCTGATAATTATGATCCAGCTGTTAATGTAGATGACGGTTCGTGCACGTGGACTGGCTGTACAGACCCATTAGCACTTAATTATGCTTTTGCTGGTAGTTTTAACCCAGTTGTAAATGGAACTACAGGAGATCCTGCTGATCTTGTATATTTAAATGGTGTTGCGATACCTGATGGTAATTGCATTTATCCTGGTGGTTGTACAGACCCAGCTGCTTGTAATTACGATCCTACGCCTGGTATTGTTGATAACGGTTCTTGTACTTATTGTGGAGATGCTACAACTACTGGTGTAATTAATTATGATGGTGGCTCGTGTAATAATGGTTGCTTATATTGTGATTGTCCTACCATAGTACCTACAATATCAATAAATCCTTCAGAATCAATTAATGGTGTAGATCAATACAATGGTAATGTTATTGTTGGTTTTACAGAGTCTACTAACGCTTTTGAATATAGAATTGTTATGGCAGCTGGTCCTATGTCTGGGTTAACATTTAATGTTGGTTCATCGCTAGGAACGTATAGCTTTAGCACTGGAGGTGTGCAAGGTACTCTTACGGCTACTGGCTTTGGATCTGGTACTATTGAAGTTGAAATAACTAATTTATCTGCTGGAACTTATCAGTTTTATGTTACCGCTATATGTAATGATCTTGGAAATAATCCGCACGCATTTGCTGGAGGCTTAATTGACTGTGGTAATTACAACGCGCAACCTTTTCCAATTCTTGGGCCTGATGATACTTTTATTATAGTAAGCAACGATATAACGCCTGGATGTACAGATGTTACTGCTTGTAATTATAATCCAGCCGCAGTTGTAGATGATGGTAGTTGTGTTGCAGCTATTAATTGTACTGGTTGTACTGACGTGGCGTATCTAGAGTTTTGTAACACTTGTTGGGATAGTGTAAACAATGTAGCTGTTACTAGTGGTGGTGGTCCTTGGGTATTTTCTGACAACGCAAATCTATGTACAACTTTAATAGTAGCTGGTTGTACAGATCCAGCAGCGTTTAATTTCGATCCATTTGCCAACGTTGATGATGGCTCATGTGTTGCTGTTTTGTTAGGATGCACTGATAGTACTGTAAACAACGATGGTAGTTATGCTTCTTCAAACTTTAATATAAACGCTAACACAGATGATGGATCTTGTTTACCTTATAACTGTCCAATTATTTCTTCAAACTCATCGTTATCAACGATAAACTCGTATTACCAAATAAAATATGATGTTAGTAACACTCCTTACAGTGCAAACTTAATAGCTGGTGGTTTACCTGACCCTAGTAATTTAGCAGCTTTTTTTGTGTTTGCAGATAACAATGGTGTTGTTAATAGTGGTAATGGTCAGTATCATTATGGTGGTGGTAGTAGTGCTAACGCTCAAGGTTTAGGTGGTTTTAACTCAGGTTCAAACTATATTGTATCTAAAACATTTTCTTTTGGTAACTTTGGTAGTAGTAATACTAATGAAATTGGTGTTTTAAATAATAACTTAACTAGTATTACCGTTGGGTTTACTATTACAACTACTGATGGTAATTGTCTTACACCTTTCTCTGAAGTGTTATCAATAGGTTGTAATGATGCGACCGCTACAAACTCAGGTTCTGCAGTAAATGGCGTTGACTTTAACATAACAGATAATAGTCAATGTATTTACGCTGGCTGTATGGATGCTACCCCAAATACTGATGGTGTTGGGTTTTTTGCAACTAACTACGATCCTAATGTAGGCGCACCATGTCAAATAAATGCTGCTGGAACTTTAAGTGGTGATAACGCTTGTTGTAGTTACCCTGGTGGCACGCGACGTGAGTGGACTGCGTTCAATGATCTTTCAACTCAAGGTAATGGTTACTCAGCTCTTTTAATTGCTGATGATTATAGTGGTACTGCTTTCACAAGAACTGATCACTATATGCAGCCAGGTAATAGTCAACCACCTTCTATCGTGTTCACTGGTGAGTATGATGGTACTGCTAATAATTCAACAGGAACTCCATTGGTACCAGTCACTAATAGTTTTGCTGGTTTAATTAATAGTAATACAGACGCCGAAGGATTACCAATAGCGGGTGTTTTACAAGCTGATTGTAGTACTACAGCAGCGAGTTCAATACAAAATGTACCATGTATTGAATGGGGTCCTTATCTTGTAATTGACCAAATAACACAAACTGCTACTTTAAATGTTAGAGATATTGCAAGAGACTATAGAGGTAGCGGTACACAAGGTTCAGTTATAATTGATAATGCAGCTAGAAACAATCAAATTGGTCCAATGGTTAACACTACTTTAATAGATGAAACATATACTGTTGGTTGTAAAACAGGTGGATATAATAATTCTCAATCTGGCGCGGGAGCATCATATTGGAATCAAACTAACCAAGTAGACTTAAATGACTCTTCAATGTGTATTTTAGCAGTTCAAGGATGTGCTGATCCTAATGCTACAACTCAATCTTTAATTGGTGGTCTTGGAACTTTTGGTTTTTATGATCCTACAGTAACAGTGAATTGTGATGGTACTGTTGTCGCAAACAATGGTGTTAACGAAGGTTGTTGTTGTTATGATTGTGCAACACCTGGCTTTGGAGTACAATTTGCAGATAATTTTGTTTCCAATACATCAGGAACAGGTGCTTCACATTTAGATTTACATTGGACAACCGTTCCGTACGCTAGGCATTATATAGTAGAGTTTAATAGAACTGACGTTCCAACATCGCAACAATCGGTAGGTTCTAGAGCTTCATTCATAGTAGATTCTACTACACCAGGATTTAGCACTGGAGATATAACTATAGATGCTGATTATATTTACCAAAATATATCTAACGCAACTATTCATCTTGGCTTAGATACCGCTAGTCAACAAGGAATGTTTATAAAAAATAAAGAATATAGGTTCTTTATAAAAGCTGATTGTGATACCACGTTTGTAGATCCTAACGATCCAACAAATACTTTCTTAAACCAGTGTGCTTTTCCAAATGAGCATGTTTCAGGTGAAGATAACGCTTCGGTAGCAATTCAAATATAAATAATTAAATATGGCATTTGTAATAACACTAAATTTTAACTACGAAATAAATACATCTTTACAGGTTGGTGATAATGTTTATCACTCTACACCAAATACAAGTGGTGGTTTTGATGTTATAGATAATACTAATCCACCGGTGCATGTAGGTACTGTGTATAGCATAATATCTCCATTTGAAATAGAAGTTTTAAGTACGTATGAAAATCCGCCTGGCACGCCTATTCCAAGTAATTATCCTTTAGCAACTTCTTATATTTCTTTCTCTAAAGATGGCGCTGTAAACCGTAATGAATTAACAGGTTACTACGCATCAGTGCGACTTGTAAATGATTCAAAAGTAAAAGCAGAATTATTTTCCGCGGCAAGCGAAGTAACTGAAAACAGTAAATAAACATAAATTATGACATATCACTACGGAGGTTCATCAAGTTCATCAAGCTCATCAAGCTCTTCTAGTTCTTCTAGATCTGCAGGTAGTTCTAGCTCACAAACTCAAACAACAACTACTACACCTTTGCGGCCACAAGTGCGTTATGAACCCACCGAACAACAATCTTCTACAGCGCCTTCACAAGGCCAAGCCCCTCCTGGTTTTCATTATCATGCTGACGGATCGTTAATGGCTGACTCTCAACATGTAAAAAATAATATTGTAGCATCTAGAAATAATTTTGAAAACAAATGGGATGATATTGATTTTATGCAAGGAGAAGAATCAGAGCTTAATTCAGGTCAATCAGCTGTTAATAATATAAAAATCGTAGTGCGTAATTGCGAACTTAATCCTCCTTTAGCGCCAGACGGTTCGGGTGGTTTTGTAAATGTAGATGATCTTCACGCTTGTCTTCCCCCAACTCATACCGCGCAAGTTGGTGATAAAATACATATACTTTCTGGAACTCACTCTGGAAAAAAAGGATTTATTAAACATATTTTACCTAATACTGGTTGTTTAGAAACTACACATTTATTAAACCCAGTGGCTTTCGTTGTTGCACAAGGTCAATTTAACTATGATCCTAATACTTGCCCAGCTTGTTGTGATATTCAAGGTTGGCAACCTAGTAATCCTCCAACTATATCGTCACTTCATTTTCAAATACCACAGGGCCTTTGCACTACAGAATGTTCAAGTCCAGTGGTAAACCCAGATGGAGGTCTTTTAGCTTTTCCAGAAACACAATTTGATTCACCAACTACAACACTACCTGTGACTGGTAGTTTTATAGATCCAGTTATAACTGCTTTTTTATTAGATTTTAATGATATACAAGAAGCTGGAGAGACTAGAGAGTTTTCTATTAAAGGTGACAACGGTGCTGAATTTTATTTAGAAGTAAAAAATGAAGATAGTAGTTATTATAATTTTACAACTAAAGCATTTCAATCAACGTACAGCAGATTAGATGGTGTTATTGAAAGTGGTAGTTATAAGAATATTATTGGTTTTCCAAGAGTTACTGATAATGATCAATATGACTTTTATTTATATGCAAAACCTGGCACAAAACATATTGAACCAGCAGAAGTAGCGTTGTTTGAAGATGGTAGTGTTGATTACAACGCTTCTCAAGGTTCTAATAATGTATTATTAAGAAAAGTTTTATATCAAATACTAGATGTTGTAGGTACAATCACCACTATAACGCCAACTAGCACCGTGACTATTAATAGCACTACAACTGATACTATAACAGTAGGTAGAGGCAAGCCTAATGGTAAAACTTTTTCGATGACAGCAGCAGTTACTAGTAATGCTATTTCTGTAGATAGACAACCAACTGAAAATGATTTGCTAGGTGTTGTAGATGTAGTAGTTGGTAGTGCACCAATTGAAGTACAAGGAGAAAATATTTATCCAGCTGTTACAGGTACAGATGATGTTGACGGTGCGGTTACTAGTGGTGTTAAAGTTGTAATGGACACTAATGTTGCTAATATAATGAAAGTTGGTGACCGTATTAACACCACAGAACATCTAGCGGGTACTAGCGCCCCAACACACGCTCTTGATACTCAAATTGTTACAGTTGCAGCTTTAGATCCAGATGGTGATAACCCTAAAGAGTTTTCTATGTCAACAGCTATAGCGCTTGCTAATAATTTAGGATTAAGTTTTAGTAATCAAAAAAATTATGTTTGGCCAGTTGATAATGTAAATAATTTAGCTGAAGACATGATTGTTGTTACTTCTGGCCAAGTTATAACTGGTACAACTTTATCTAAATATCAAGATATTACAACTATTGATGTTGGTACTCCTAATGAAAGAGAATTTATAAACGCTGAAAGACCAGCTGTAGACACAAGTCAAGTGCCAACTATTGTAAATGGAATTATAACAACTCGCGCTGGTAATATTTCGTTTAATCAACAACAATTAAAAGCGTTAGGTGGTACTACTATAAAAGTAGGAGGTTATGGATTAGAATCAATAGCTAAGTTAACCGGGTGGAGTATAAAAATTACAAACTTAAAACTTGAATTAAATACTATCACAACTACAACTACGGCTGATACAACAGCTAATCCAAGTACCACTATAGCAGTTTCATCTGCGCTAGGTATAGCTGATGCAACTACACAAACTGTAGATCTTACTTCTGGAGGTGAAATGGCTTTAAAATATGGTTCAACAAGTAACAAAGCTATAATGGATAGTGTAGCAGGTTTAAGAGTAGGACAAGTAGTTCGTAATTTTAGCTCTGGTACTCTAACTGGTGCGCCAATTGTAACAGAGGTAAATGAAGATACCAAAACTATTACACTTTCTACTGAACAAACATTTGCTGATGGAGCAACTATAACTTTTTCTAATAGTGATATTAGTGGTATTGGTATTGACGCGACTGTTGTTGATCCTTACGTTACAAATATTAGCTCTCTAAATTTAACTTCAAGTGTTGCTCAAGGTCTTGAAAGTGGACAAACATTAACATTTACAGGCGCTGGTAGTAGCGCTACAATAACAGGTGATATTCTTGTTGAAAAAGCTGGCACAGCAAATTTAAGTATTAGTTTTGATGTGGAAAAATTCTTAACATATCACTCTTAAAGTAAAAAAACAGTGAAAACTGTGATAATAAATAAATAAAAGAATACAATATGGCAAACGGAGATAGATCTGGCGTGTACAACCCTTTTGTGCAGCCAACAGAATATACATATCCACAGACTAGTGGTGGTTTTTACGAGCAAGACAGAGCACTTTTTCAAAGTAGCGTTAATACTAATACTATGCCTTTTTCCATGATGCCACCAAACATGCTTGGATATGATTTATCTCAGTTTAATACTGATCAGCTTTTTGTTGCACCACAAACACCTACAATAAATATATCAGATAAAAGAACAAGAACAGATATGGTGCAAATACCTAGAATTGGTGATTTTAGCGCGCCTACAGAAAACCTTAAATTAGCAGGTCCACCACCTGCTTATAATCCAACCACAGGTCCTTTGGGTGGTAGTGCTGCTAGCAGTGGATTTGGCTCTAGATTTGCTAGTAATATGGGATCGCCGCAAGCTATGGCTGGAATGGCTAGTGGTATTGGTGGTATAATAGGTGGCTTAGTAGGTAGAGGCGCAAGAAGAGATGCTCAAATAGCTGCTCAAGAAGAGTATAATCAAATGAGAAAGCAGTATATGGATTTAGATACTAGTAATATATATGCTAATGTACAAAACAAGTATCTAAACATGGAAAATGCTTATGAAGATTTGACAGTCAATCAACAACAAGCAGAGTTTGAAAGAAGTATGTTTCAGCAACAGCAAGCAAGCACAATGGATACTCTTAGAGGTGCTGCTGGTAGTAGCGGTATAGCTGGTTTAGCACAAGCATTGTCAAATCAAGCGTTAGTACAATCACAAAAAGCAGCTGGTAGTATCGGACTACAAGAATCTAGAAATCAAGCGTTAAAAGCTAGAGAAGCTAGTAAAATAATATTTGCTGAAAGAGGTGGTGAATCACAAGCAGAAGCAATGAGGTTGGCAGGTGCTGAAACAGCTAGAGGTTTAGAATATCAAAAAACAACTACTTTATTTGGTATGGCTCAACAAGATTTAGCAGCTGCAAATCAAGCTATAGCTGCTAGTGATGCTGCTTTATATGGTGGTATTGGTAGTATAGCTGGAACAGTTCTTTCCGCTGGTATAGGCGCTATACCTACAAGCTAGATATAAATTAAAAAATAAGAATTAAAACAAAACAATATGGCAGTTAGTGGAAATGTAGCTGGTACCGCAAAAAGAGCTGTATCTTATGCTCCAAATAGAACTTTAATACAAGGGCAAAAAGATGTTGCTCAAGCAGAGGCAGCTGCTGATGTGGCTGGTGGAATAGCTTTTGCACAAAATTTTACAGGAGCTATTGTAAAAGGTATAGAAGAGCAAAAAAAAAGAGATACTATAAGAGAAGCTTATTTGGATGATTTAAAAAATCCAATGAACATGCGTAAAATAGAGGATGGTTATAATAAACAAGCTATAACAGAATTTTTAAATACAAATAAAGATGCTTATGCAAAAGCCGCTGATTGTTACTCTAAAACAAACGATAGAGGTTGTAGAGAAAAAATGGAAGATATTAAATATAAATTTTCAAATTTAAACTCACAATTAGATTTATATTTGAATGATAAAAAACAATATTTAGACGCGTTTAAAAACGGTCAAATAGTTGATATACCTGAAGTTGGAGATGGTAAATATACTTATTTGTATACTAATAAAGGTCAATTTAGTATAGAAGAAAATGGTGATATAGGTTTTACAATTGAAGGTGAGTATAATAAATATAACGATGTAGTAGGTAATTACAACGTTAACAACAATATATATGATACGCACATGTTAAAGTCTGCTTACAATGCTGAATTAAATGGAACAAGAGGCTTAGAGTTTAATAGAACAGCTGAAAAAAATGCAACAGCTGCTACTTTAAAACAAACTGGCTTTGATGGTGTTTGGACTGCTACAAGATCTGATTTTGGTATTGATGATGAGTATATATTGCCAAACGGGCAAAAAGCCGGTAAATTAACTTTTGAAGCCATGTTTACTGGCGGTATGTTAGCTGACAAATACTACGACGGTAGTTTAACTGGAACTCCTTATAAAAAAGGCGATAGCAGTTGGTTTTGGGATAAAAAAAATTCTAAAGATTTAACTAATTTAATAGCTGAATATTCTACAGATGTTAATGAATACATGAACAAACAAGGTTTAGAAAAATATAGCGCTAGAAAAAGTTCACAAACAAAACCTGCAGCTATAGTTATAGGTGGTTCACAATATAACGCACAAACTTTTAATAGCTCTTTTGTTCCTTATATAAACAAGCTTGCTAAATTAAAAGAAGGAGGTGTTGAAACATCACCAACTGGTGTGAAGTTTACAGTTAAAGGTGGTAAGTATTATAGAGTTGATGGTATGCAAAATGGCAAACCTGTAGTAGACGAAAATCAAGGCGCTATGACTTTAGATGGTGTTGGTAGCTATGAAGGATGGGGCAATTACGTTAATCTTAACAAACCAGAACTTAAATAGATATGGCTGAAAACTATATTTTAGACAACAATAGCTATACTGGAGAAGAGGTTTCACAAGCCGCTAAAGCTAAAGGCTTGACTGTAGATGATTATATTCAACAGTATTATCCTGATGCTGACAAAGTAGACGGTCGAGAAACTTATGATACTAAAAAATATAGTTATGAATATGACCCAAGTCAAGGATATTTTGGAGAAACTATAGATAGAGAAATAATAAATATTGGAACTAGAGGTGTAAATGCTTTTTTAAAAGCTGCAAAAGGTATAGGTGAATATGGTGTAGCTTTAGAAATAGGTGCAAGTGATTGGTATGGAAAAAATATAGCAAAAGAAACAGAACAAGAAAAAGCTGAAAGACAAGAAAAAATAAGAATAAACCAAGAAAACAATATATTTAAAAAAACTTTTGATCCTGCTATTGAAAAGCTTGAAGAAGGTTATATAAAATCAGAAAAAGGTATTACTGAACAATTTGAAGCTGGTAATTATGCGGAAATGTCTAGGCAAATAGTTTCTGGTGGTGTTGAGTCTATACCTTCTTTAGTAGCGGCTTATTCTGGCTTAGGCGGTTTAACTGCTTTAGCTGTTAGTGTTGGTGGTAATAAGTTTGATGAAGAGTTTGAAAAAGAACCAGAGAAAAGTAGTGGACAATTACTTTTAAATGCAACGGGTAGTGGTGCTATAGAAGCTGGGTTTGAACTTGTTACTAGAGGTATAATGTCAAAAGCTGGTATTTTAAAAAACAAAGGACAACTAAATCAAGCGAAGGAAATTATAGAAGAAGGTTCTAAAAATATTGTAAAAAATATTGGAGTTGGTATTACTGGAGAAGCTTTAGCTGAATCTTCAACCACGCTAACTTCTTTACTTTACGATCAATTAACTCTTGATAGAAAAATTGATTGGTCAAAGGCAAAATATGAAATATTTGATTCTGGTATTATAGGTGGTTTTGTCGGTGGTAATATAACTAGTGTAGGTGAGTATGCAAAAAGTAATCCAGAAGCAAAAGAGCGTGCTATAAGTATATTAACACATCCTACTATAAATAACGAAATTATAGATAGAGCAAAAAATATTAATAGATTATCTAAAGACTTAGCTTCTTCATCTTCTGAAGGTAAAAAATTAATACAAAAAGAAATAAACAAAGAACTTTTAGAAGTTCAAGGTTTAAGAAATAGAGCGGAACAAGGTTTGCTTAATTTAAATAAAGAAGAACTACAGCAGTACGCTAAAAATGTAGAAGAGTCTATAAAGCTAGGTCGTATAATAAACTCTGAAACTGAAAGTACAGAAGCTAAAAAAGCCGCTAAAAAACAAAACGAAGGATTAGTTAAATCTAATTTAGCTATGCTAGAAGCTTCTAGCGAAAGAACTTTAGAAGCAAACTTAGCTTTAGCAAAAGACGCTGATGCCAAACTTGGTTTAGAGCAAGTTATAATAAAAACAGATGCAGAGTTTGCAGCGTTACCAGGTGGTGAATCTGGAGCTGATGGATTTATAAGTGATGGCAAAATATATATAAATAGAGAAATAGCTTCTAAATTAGCATCTGTATCTGTAGGTTCACATGAACTTTTACATGGGGTTACAGCTTCGCACTTACTTGATTCAGATGGCCTTGTTACTAAAGAAGGTATTGAATTTATAGATAACATGCGTAACCGAATGTCAACAAAAGAAAGAGATATTGTTGAAAAAAGAATAGAAGATAATTATAAGTATGAAAGAGATGCTGAAGGTAAAATAACTAGAACTAAAGATAAAAACGAGTATTATGATGAATATTTAAATGTTTTTCATGATGCAATTGTTAAAAAACAAATAACATATAACCCAGCTATAGAAAAAATAGGCCAAGTATTTTCTAAATTATTTAATAGAAAAGGTTTTGATAATATTAAGTTTAATAGTGGTAGAGATGTTTATGATTTTGTAAAATCATATAGTAAAGATGTTCTAAAGGGTAAAGTTTCTGAAAAAACTATTTCTTTTGCAAAACCTGTTGAAGGTACAGTAAATAAAAAATCTGTATCTGTAGAGCGTAGAAATCAAATATCTAGTAGCGTACAAGAAATAGGTAGTACTTACAGCTTTGAAGGTGGTAAAAAAGCATGGGATGAAGGTGGTGCTGATCAAGCTATAACTGAAATAAAAACAAATAATTACTTAGACGATTTAATAGCTGCTAAATATAAAGCAGATAAAGTTCCTGTTGATTTTGTAGATAAAGTATATGCAGAACTTACAAGTCATATTAAAAACTTTAATCCAGAAACAAATGATAATTTGTTTGGTTGGATAAATAGTCAGCTAGCTAATAAAGCTGGTAATGTTTATAATAGAGAATACAAAAAACAAGAACAAGAAAAAACAGCTAAAGATGTAGATGATAGAACAAAAGAAGGTGAAGTTAAAGTACAAGTTGCTGCGGAAGTAGATCCTACATTAGAAGCGTTAGAAACAGAAGATATATCACCAGCTGCAAGAGCTAGAAAAAGAGCTGAAAAAGCAAAACCAAAAGCAGAGCAACAATCGAAGTTTAGAAAAGCTATAGGTATTGAAACTGGCAGTGATTTATATAATAAAGTTTTAGATTCAGCTAGTAAAGCTTTATTAAGAGCTTACGAAGTTGGTACATCCGCTAGAAATATACAAAGAAAACTAAGAGATGAAGCTAATGTTTACTTATTTAAAGATGTTAAAAACTTTTTAGGTACTAAACAATATGTTGGTAATTTAAAGAAGTTTAGAGAAGCTATAATGGATGTTATGTTTACAGCTGATTTAGTACAAATAGAAAGAGAAGTTGCTGATGATAAAAGAGTTTTTACTAAGTTTGTCAAAAAACTTACATCTAAAAAAGAAGTTGAAAGGGCTGTTGCTGAAAACAAGCTGCCTGTTTCCGCGTTAAATATAATAGATAAGGGCACTGCTGTTAGTTTATATGAAAAGAAAAACGTTTCAGAAGCTAGCTTTATGTCATTTTTTGACATACCTGCTTTTAATCCTGTTACAAATAAAAGATCTGGTAAACGTGGCACTAGAAAAGATCAGTTAGCTAAATATATAGCTGGCGCTTTAGCTTACGATGCTACTTTAGAAGTTGCACAGCAGCCAGAAGTTATAGAAAAAAGACAACAAATAGCAGAATTAAACGGTGAAATTATAGATGATACTGATATACAAAATTTAGCCGCGGCAATTGATAGAGATGCTAATATAAAGTTTTCTAGATCAGGTAACACTAAAAAATATGTTTCAAACAAATTGTTAACTGGTTATATTAGTGAAGCTTTAAATAACAAAAAACTTATAACTAAACAAGACTTTGTTGATAATTTTAAATCTTTAAATATAAAAGATAGTCAAAAAGAATTAATATCTGAAGTATCTTTTAGATTATCTAATGATGGTAGATACGCTGTACCCGTAGATAATACTTTAGATAAATATCTTTTGAAAAAAGTTTTAAAAGCAAAAAAAGATGGTAAAAGTATAAACAAGGGTATTGCTAACGAACAAGATGATGCTGCTATATCTAAAAATAATAGTTCTGGCAAAATAGTTAAAGGTAAAGGAGATACTTATATAAGTTATCCTGGTGTTGTTTTTGGTGCAGAGTCTAAGCTAGGAATAGCACAGTGGGTTAGCCAAAGAATAAGTGCTGTTAAAAATGGTTTTAAATTTACAAATAAAAACCAAACAACAAACAAAGAGGGTAAATTATTTGATGATGTTATAGCTGAGCAAGTTCAGGCCGTGCAAAAAGATGTTAATAATTTCCTAAAACAAAATAACATTGAAACTATTAAAGATTTTTCTAAAAAACTTACACAAGATCAAATTCAAGTTTTAAAAGATTTTAAATTTTTATTTCAAGCAGATTCAAATGTTAATTTAGATTATGTAATGTCACACTATGTTACGGGTAAATATACCGGAACTAATGCTCAAAGCTTTTTATTTATAGAAGGTGATGTTTATATAATGCCAACAAATAGTGATTCATATGCAAACTCGCAGTTGGTCGTAGATATATATAATCAAGGAAAAAATAATGATAAACAAATAAAAGCTTTAGAATTATTACCAGATAAATCTATAGACGTACACGTTAGTTTTGAAATAAATGATAGTGGATTAATAAAACATAGAGTTAGACCTAAATTAAACTCTTCTGATTTTGTAAATTCAAACGTTAATATTAAAAAAGATAGTAAAGCTGCTAAAGAATTTTTTAAAGCAATGGATGACGCGGCTAATAGAATAGGTAATATAAAGTTAAGTAAATCAGCTGTGTTTTCTCGTTCAGCTAATAATCCAACTAAAGGTATTACTGTTTTAGATTTTGATGATACACTAGCTACAACAGAATCATTAGTTAAATATACAACACCAGATGGTAAAACCGGAACTTTAAACGCGGAAGAATATGCTAATACTTACGAAAATTTATTAAACCAAGGTTATACGTTTAACTTTTCTGAATTTAATAAGGTTGTAAAAGGTAAATTAGCACCATTGTTTAATAAAGCAATGAAGTTACAAAGTAAGTTTGGTCCTAAAAATATTTTTGTGTTAACAGCTAGACCACCTGCTGCTCAACAAGCTATATTTGATTTCTTAAAAGCTAACGGTTTAAATATACCTTTAGAAAATATAACTGGTTTAGGTAATAGTACCGCTGAAGCAAAAGCGTTGTGGATGGCTGATAAAGCATCAAAAGGTTATAATGACTTTTATTTTGCTGATGATGCGTTGCAAAATGTAAAAGCTGTTAAAAACATGTTAGATCAGTTAGATGTTAAGTCTAAAGTTCAACAAGCTAAAGTTAAATTTAGTAAATCAATGGACAGTGACTTTAATAAAATATTAGAAGATGTTACTGGTATTGATGCTGTAAAACGTTTTTCAGATATTAAAGCTAGAAAACGTGGTGATAGTAAAGGTAAGTTTAGATTTTTTATACCACCATCGCATGAAGACTTCGTAGGTTTACTATATAACTTTATGGGTAAAGGTAGAAAAGGTGATCAACATAGGAACTTCTTTGAACAAGCTTTAGTTAGACCTTTAAATAGAGCGTATAGAGAAATAGATACAGCTAAACAAGCTATAGCAAATGATTACAAAGCTTTAAACAAGCAATTTGAAGACATTAAAAAGAAACTTAAAAAGAAAACTCCAGATGGTGATTTTATATTTGAAGATGCTATAAGAGTTTATTTATGGAACAAACATGGTTATGATATACCGGGTT
>Ga0070747_1000364_pt1 | contig 22864 bp, 47 predicted proteins | sample VirMetDEL_Mar_31_FD_77321 | JGI IMG/M metagenome (GOLD analysis project Ga0070747, IMG submission 77321) | Aqueous microbial communities from the Delaware River and Bay under freshwater to marine salinity gradient to study organic matter... | ecosystem: Environmental > Aquatic > Marine > Coastal... | reverse complement strand
ATTAAAAAATGCTATGTCAAATCCTTATACTTGGAACGCATTAAAAGAAGTAGGTCTAGTTCCAAAAGACACAAAAATTTTAGTTGGAAATGATAATCCAAGTCATAAAATAAAACTTATAGGAGTTGAACATGAAACTATATAAAATTAATGCAGAAAATTATGAAGATTATTATGGTACAATAGATAATCCTATTGACAGATCATATACTACAACTATCGCACAAAAACCAGATTGTAGTGCTTTTTTATTTTTATGTAAAGATGAACAAACTGCACAAACTGGATTAGAATTATTAACTACAGTACCATCTGGATTTGATTTTACCTATTGTCAAGAGTGGGGTTTAACAATTAATGATGATGTTGTTGCTAGAGTAATTTTAGATTTAAGAAGAAAAGCATATGGTACTTGGGAAAGTCAACTTGAGAAAATCAATGATGATGGAATTGACAGTTGGAAAGCAGCAGTAGCCGCAGTAAAGACAAGTCTGCCTAAATAAAATTTCAAAGGTTATATGAATGACAAAAAAGAATAACCAACACTCTAATGTTCAAGATCATAATGGAATAAGAATATCTTATCACGAAAAGGTTTGCGCTGAACGAATGAAAACTTTGTTCAAAGCAATCGATGAAATGAGAAAAGATATTAAATCTTTAAAATCAGATATGAATAAGGGTAAAGGTGCTGCTGCAATACTATTATTAATAGGCGGTATCATTGGCTCAATCATCCACTACTTTACGGAATAGAACAACTAACGCTAAAGGTTTATCAAACGAACTGTTAGCTGCTGCACAATTTGCAAAGGATCCAAACTTAATAGTGTTTACCCCAATAGGCGCTGGGCCAGTAGATATATTAGTTCTTAACATTAAGACGGGAGAGTACACGGCTTATGATGTCAAAACACAAAACTACCGAAAGAATGGTTACAAAATCGCTAGAGCTAGAACTGGCGAGCAAAAGAGATTAGGTGTCAAAATTATTAATTTTGATCCAGAAAATAAATGAAACATGGAACAAGTTAAACAACGAATTAAGGAACACGAAGGGTTTAGGGATACTGTGTACTCCGATAGCCTGGGTTTCGCTACAGTTGGTTATGGCCATCTGGTTCTACCTACCGATCACTTTGTTGAGGGTATTGAATATTCTAAAGATGAGCTTGAAGCTGTGTTCGATAATGATTTTGAAATTGCTTTGTTATCTGCAAACGAATTACTGGAAGAAATAGAAGTACCCGAAATAGTTAAAGGTATCATTTGTGAAATGGCTTTCCAACTTGGGAAACCTCGTGTGATGAAATTTAAAAAGATGTGGGAAGCTATTGAAGAAGCTGATTACAATAAAGCAGCAGATGAAATGATTGATAGTGCCTGGCATAGTCAAACAACATCTAGGTGTGAAAGCCTGGCGGAGCTAATGAGAAGCTGCGCATGATTGGTCTATTAAGTTTATTAAAAAATCCATTAACTAAAATGGTATTTAATAAAGCAAGCGATCACTTCAAACATAAGGCAGAGAAAGTAAAAGTTATTAGAGCTGCTGAAATAGAAGCAGCTAAAGATACAGATATTGCTAGAATAAAAAGCCAGGATCAAAGTTACAAAGACGAAATATTAATGGTGTGGCTAATTTCTATGCTCACAACGGGATGGTTTCCAAGTACAAGAGAGAACTTTAGAGAGTGGGTATCAATCATAAATGATCTGCCAGACAGCGTATGGTATTTAGTTATTATTGTATTCACAGCTAGCTTTGGAAGTAAGGTTACAAAATCTGTACTTGATCGAAAAAAAAAGTAATGGCTAAAATTAAATTTACTGGAACATTTATTCCTCGTGATAAACCACCCAAGCGTGGGATCCATAAAAAATCTCAAAACAAATCAGAGAAAAGACAACGTAAACAAACACGTTACAAAGGCGGTGGAAAATGAGAGACAATAAAGTATTAGAAAGTTTTATCAGGCATACTGAAAAAAAATTAAAAGAAATGAACTTGTTTAAATTTCTTAAAAAAGAAGTTGAGACGGGTGCTAACGGCACACAAAATTACATTATTAAAAAAGGTATTAACAAGGGTAAGAAAGCAGAAACATGAAGTGGATTAAGGGAGCAGTATATACATTTTTAGGCATTCTTTGGCTTGTATTAATATTAAGTACAGCAGCATTAACAGATGATGTTAACCAGGATAACGTCAATGGATCTAACTCACAAATAGATACCATGAACTCTACCACTACGTTTCAAACTGGATCCTCATCTAACACCACTACTAATTCTACTAATACATCTAATATGCGATCAGCTCCATATAGTGCTAATGCTCCATCATTAAATTCTATGAACAACTGTTCTCTTGCAATCTCTGGTTCTATACAGAGCTTCTCTCTTGGTGTTGCAACGGGTAAACATTATATAGATCCCGTATGTCAAACAATTAATTTATCTAAAGCATTGTACGGAATGGGTATGAAGGTTGCTGCAATTTCAATCTTATGTAAAAACCAAGAAGTTTTTGAAGCTATGTCTGCTTACGCTGCTAACACCCCGTGTCCGATTTCTGGTAAAATAGGATCCGAAGCTACTAAAATATTATTTGAAAAATATGATGGCAAGATGCCAACTTACGAACAGTATTTAAAAATTGAATTACAAAGAATTAAAGCTGAAAAATCTGAAATTAAAACAAAAGAATTAAAATCTTTAAAAATTCACTAATGAAAATACTAATTATATTGATGGCTATCATTTGGGGTTTGCTTTCCTGGTTTTCTAGTTCAGTTGGTTTAAAAGCAGAAGAAGTAACAACATCTAATTTAGTTAATCAAACCTTTACATCCGAAAATAATTGGGAGGGTCAACTTGATGAAAACCACGGAACGGCTATTATTGCTGGAGTAGATGGCGGTTATATCCAAAACACTAACGCATTAAGTTTAAGTCAAGATTTAGGTTTGAATGAAGCTCAAATACAAAACGGCTTTAGCTCTACTCAATCTGCACAAGTTTGGTTCTGGAATAGCAACGATCAAAATGTAGTAATGAAGCAAATCATTACTGATACTGCTGGTAATACTACAACCCAAACTAAAACAGTTACGGGTTATTGTACTACATTTAATGGTTGTGGATGGCAAAGTACGGGTAACAACATTTATGTTTCGGGATTAAATAATAATACAGACTATACAATAAACAATAGATTTGAATTTAATTCTACAGTTGCGGGTAATGCTTCTTATTCTGGAGATCATAATGCAGCTGATTTAAAACAACCTAGTTTAACAGTTACTTATGACAATCAACCCGTTGCTATCGCTACACAGAATAAAATTGTAGAAGATGCACAAGAAATAATTGAAGATTTACCTAAATTTAAAATGCCTATATTTAATGAGGCAGTAGCTAAAGAATTTAAAATTGAGCAACCTATTATAGAAGTTAAAGAAAAAATTAAAATAGAACCTTTACCAGTATTTATTGTTGAAGAACCTATTTTAGCTATTGAAGATAAAAAATTACCAAAGACAATGCCAAAGTTAGTTGAGGAAACTCCATTAATAGAGGAGAAATCAGAGACTATTGCAGTTGCTATGCTAGAAGAAGCTACTGAAGAAGTAAAGGTTGAGGCCAAAAAAGAACGTAAAGAAGTTAAGAAAGAAACCCCAGTTCAGATTTTGGAGGAGACTAGCACCGAACCCAAAGAAAAATTAATTAAAGAAGAATTAATTGAAGAAGAATTGATTGAAGAAGAATTGATTGAAGATGAAGTTATAGAAGAAGATACTAAAATTGCTGAAGTAGAAGATAAAACAGATAATTCAGCTAAAGTATTGGCTAAAACTATTAATAAAATAGATGTTAAAATTAAAGATATTACAAAGAATTTAGAAGTAAAAAACATTGTTTTATTAGCTGCTATTCAAAATGATAGTGTGTCATTAGACAGCTACAATCAAACGACATTTTATATACCAACAGATATTTATACTAATCAAGTATTTATAGATGATAGACAAATTTATAATCAAGTTAATTTATCTACTTATATAGATAACGATCCGATTATTAAACAAGAACGTATCTTAAATGATATTTATTACCAACAACAAAGACTAAAAATAGAAATAAGGGAGTTAAAAAATGGGTAAATTAAAAGATCAATTAGCGGGAGTAGCTGCTCTCATTGCTGCAATTATTGCAATAGGTGGAGGCTTTGTTAAGTATGGTGAGGTTATGACAAAATTAGATAGCTTATCATCTGCTACGGCTCCAGATCTATCTGGTATCGATAACAATAGTTTTGGCATTAATGATAATGCTCAAGCAATTACAGAAAATAAAGCTAACTTAGAAAAAGAAGTTTCAATTTTAAATAAAGAAATACAACTACTAGATTTACAGATAAAAGAATTAAAAGAGCTACAAAAATCTAATCCTTTGGGTGGATAGTGGGTCAGTAAATGGTCAGTGAGTGATCGGTAGAAAACGAAACACTCAATAAATACAACCTTTATTTACCAACGATTTTTTTAGTAAAAAACTTACTAATTGTAGTTGTAAGTGTTATATATCAACACAAATCAACTAAAAAATAGATAGGTTCAAATCCTGCCGCCCCGACCACTCTCGCAACACTTCTAGGCGAGGGGTCAGTGAATGGGTCAGTGAACGGCAGTAAAAGATTTAAGCGTATTTTTTTATTGGTTCTGCAACGGGATCTTTAAAAGTATTTTCATAAGACAACTCCCGTTCTAACTTAGGCAATAGAGGCAGATAGCGAGCTTGTAGCTTCGCTTCTTCTCGAATGTTAGCTTCTATCTCACGAAATTTTCTTGCCACCATATCTTGCTTAAATAGAGGTATAGAAGGGAGCATCTGTTCTGGATCTCCATTGTATAGCAAATTAATATCCCAACCTTGTTCTTTGGCTAAAACAAATAATTTGTCTGATCCAATACCATTAAGAGCTTTCTCATATTTTTGGATTTGTTGAAATGAGACTTTTAATATTTTAGATAGTCTTGTTTGTGTTTTTCCAGATATTGTTCTTAACACGAACATTACCTTCGCTATTCGTTCCTTCTCTTGTAGTGCTGACATACTATCATCCTTTAGTTATTTGATTAATAGCAGTTTTTCTTTGTTTCTCATTCAAATTCAAATCTCTTATGTAGTTGCTTTGTCTAATTTCTTTAGAGTTAGCAAATCTATCATCCATTTGTTTTTCAGTTAAAATTTTAAGTTCTTGCATTCTTGATATGCTCCACTTTCTAAAAGGAGACATTCCATTCTGCCAATCAATACCTAATAATTTTGCACATTGTTTAATTTTTTTATTGGCTCTACTGCCAGATATATTGAACACTCTTTTAAAAGTTCTTTTTTCAACTTTACCATTAGTAGGATTAGTGAAAATTACATTTCTATGAGTTACTGGAAAGATCTGGGTTTTCATCCATATACTAAACAACTCTAATAATTCATCAGAGATCTCAATAAATCTTCTGCTAGTTTTAACCTTGTAGGGTCTAAACTTATTTTCATTATCAATAGAGTGATCTATGTAAATACCACCATTGTTAAAATCTACACTTTCATAACAAATACCAAGCAGCTCATTTAATCTAACGCCAGTTTCAGCAGCACATTTGAAAAATGTTTTTAATTTAATATCTGGTTCTTTATTAACAATGGCCAATAATTGTGGGGTAGTAGGCATCCAGGCTATTTGTTTTGTATAGTTACTAAAGTAATTTTTAGGAAATTTAAAGTTAGCAATAGAATAATCAATTTTATATTTATGGCTATTGCACCAATTAACAAACTTTTTAAACTCAAGCACAACAGCTTTAATAGTTACCTTGCCAATGGCTTCAGCTCTTTTGACATAATAACCTTTACCATCTTTGGTTCTCCAATCTAATCTTTTGCTATTTTTTATGCCAATCAAAGTTGTTTCAATAAAATCTGCTAGTAAATAATCAGACAAATATTCTTTATTAATATATGGGGCCACATGATTAGTAATGTATGAAACTTGCATATCTTTATACTTAGAGCTGGTGTCTGGATCGTTATTTAAAACTTTAAAGTATTCATTAAATGCAAAGTTAAAAGTAATTTTCTGATCTACTGCATCAATTTTTTCTTTATTTTGCAAAGTAATTTTTAGAGCTTCAGCTTTCTTTTTTTCGTTATAATTAAAACTTTCTTTAGTTTGAGTTTTTTCTTTGCCATTCTCAAACCAAGCAACTTTAACAACTAATTTTTTTCTTTTTTTCTTATTAACGATCCAAACTTTCATATATTAACTATCATCCATCTGTTCGTTAAGTAGCATTCTTTTTTCTAAATGATCTATTTGGTCAAAAACATTTTCTAAAGTATTTTTTTTGCCATCAACATGATTTTTAGTCATACATAAACTAAAGCCTACATCGTCAACTCTAAAGATTTTTTCATAAAAACCATTACCTTTATTATTTTCATAACACACAGACATTCTGTCTCCAACTGAAGTAGATCTGTGACCCATGTAAACTCCATTTTCGTTTTTAGGATTATTTTCTAATGAAGCAATCATTGTAAGATTTTCAGATCCATCATAGTGGTTACCCTCTGGATCTTTAGCTTCTGGGTTACTCCAGCTGTCGTCTCTATTTTGAGTAAATTTAAAAACATCCTCCAACATATCTTTAACATTTTGAAATCCATCCTCTGGCACATAAGTTGCTATATGTTTTGCTTTATCCTCAAACGCCATATGGATTACTTTTACTTGTTTAATTTCTTTTGACATTACGCAGCATCCTTCATAGTTAATGGAGTGATTAATTTTAGATCCTTAAATTCAACATCAAGAGTTAAAGTTCCGTATTTCTCTCCAGCGTAAAGAACTAATCTTTGCTCAACGTCATTGTGAGGAAATTGAAAAGTCACAACAGTAAATTTTCCTTTGATTGCTGCCATCACATCATCGGGGATGTAATGATTTCTATCTTTCCATTTTGCTTTATGGTTTAGTTTTTTTAAATTTTGATAACTCAAAATCTGATACGTCTTAGGCATAGTTTCTGCTCCTTGGTTAGATTGTTTATCCCAAACCAACAAAGTTTTACCTATTACTTTTGATGATTTATTTTTTTGGGGAAGTATTATTTTTGTGAAGTATTCCTCTAAGTTAGAGTAGGTAGCGAACTTTATTTTTTTGAAGTTTTTAACCATATAAAATATATAGTTGCCAATTTGGTATATGTCAATAGTCTAAGTTGCCAAACTGGTATTTTCATTTAGGCGTAGGGAAGGTGTCTGAATTTAATCAGTTTATAGTGGTTCTAAACTAAAATACTACGCTTGTATTTTGCTTAGTTGGTCTTGCAAACCTATAACAGCAATCAATTTTGAGTGAGCTGTTTTACTTATAGCCGCAATCCCTGGAGGATACATTCCCCCGTTCTTAACTTTTAGTCTCGTGATCTTTGCGTTCAGAGACTTTCTTTCCTTCTCGATCATTTGGATTTTTTGTTCCAAATGTTGGTAATGGTTTATCGCCATTTTCTACCTCTTTTATTCTAGCGAACTCAAAGCTAACAGTTTTACCATCAACTTCGTATATTGCTGCATCGCTAGGTATTATTTGATTTGCAGCATCAGTAACAGAATTAAAAACTTCACTCGCTGTAAAGTTTGCACTTCCGTTCCAGAATTTTTCAATCTTCTTTGTCATCGGGATAATCTCGTTCTAATATTATTTTTAAATAGTGAATAGCTTTTTTTATATCTTCAGCTTTATTTTTTTTTTGATGTCTGCATACATATTTTACAACATTTCCTTCAGCAAACAATAGTTTATTCTCACTAATAAAATATGCGGGTTCAACTTTCATATCTTTATAATGATCGCTGCCAATTTGTTCAGCTAAGCATTCGTAATTAAATTCTTTAAAAATATCTGGGTGTGTCATTACTTTAATATTTGAATGCTTCTTGCTTTTCCTGGTAATTTTTTGATCCATTTTCTATCTTCTAATTGGCTAACATATTTATTAATCGAATTTTTAGATTTTAGATGTACCGCCACCATCATTTCTTCATAAGATGGCGATACAGTATTTTTTCCAATATAGTTTTTAATAAACTTAAAAAGTTTTAGTTGCTTTGCAGTTAAACCATATTGTTCCATAAGTTATTTAAAAAGGGATTTCTTCTCTATTGGCTGCTGGAGCTGCTGCCATAGCATTGCCAGTACCCGTCTTTTTAATAGTAATTTTAACAGATTTATCTTCCTGGACATAAGCGGAAGCCTCCATCCAAACACCATCAATAGTGAAGTTCTTTCTATAAGGCTTCATTGTCTTTGGGTTTACTTTATCACTATCTGATAAAACTAGATCGGGTCTATTTTTAGTAGCCTCGTCTCCAGGTAACTTATCTGCGTTTCTTTTCAAACTAAATGTAGCCACCCAGTTTGGATCTTGTGGTTTCTTGAAGTCAGCCATATATATTTATCCTTTGGTTAATTGCTGGTTTCTATTTAAAAAGGCATTTTTTAATTTTTCATACCTTGGTAAATTTTCTTTTGAGAGCTTAATTATAAAATCTTTATTTTGACTTTTTAACTGCTCTAAATTTGCTTGATGGGTTACAGTTTTTATTCTTTCTTCAATAACATCTGCATGATCTAACTTGATCCCTGAATTTTCATTATTATTTTGTTTTTTATTTGGTAATTCTTGATCCGAATAAACATTGCCGTGAATACCAAGTGCTTTTAAAATAGATCTATCAACAGCTCTTTTTTCTGCAACGGCTACTGGGTAATCAAACTCATTATTTTTTGGAGATACTTCTCCTAGTGAATGGAATGCTTTTGTTTTATTAATCGCTGTTGCTTTAACCACAGCTACATCTTTATCTAAATTGCAATATACTAACTCAATGTTTGTATCTATATTATAATGCTGGGCCAATCCTTCTACTTCCAAATGTTTTATAATCCATTTGCCAGGCTTAAACTCCCACATCCCACCATTGGTTTTTAATCTTTTAAGATAAGTATCAAGTGAAATTAAATTAATGACGTTACCCATGATAATCCTTTTTTAAATAGCCAGAGCTTGAATGAAGGGAAAAGAATACTGCTGTATTAAAACCCTTGTCATACATCGCTGTACGACTACTCTGGCTATATTTAACAAAGCTAACGACCAAGAGAGCTAAGCCTAAAATAATTATAACAAGGCTTATAGGCCACCATAAACCTTTGCTAGTATAACTATTTTTTTTCTTTGTTAAATATCGGTTCAGCAACCATGGCTGTAAATTCATAACTAACGGATCATCTTTTAATTTTTTCAATTTAAACCCCATAATTTTTTTGCATTATCTAAATGCTCTCCCATGTTTTTCCAAAAGAAGTGGCCAAAGTCTGGATTAATATCTTGATGCCAAGTATTCTTGCCAGCATGATTTGCCATAACTCTTTCTCTACGTTTAGCTGTCATGGTTAATTTGTTAAGACGTTTGCGCAAGTTTTCTGGTTTTAAATCCTCGCAATTTTCTGGGGTAAAAATTTTATAATCTTCTTCGTTCATTACGAACAAGTGTGGTTTCTTTTTTTCTTCACAAGCAAAGTAATAAAACGCCACCTGGCTAACGTGTTCTTCCCATCCCATATAACCTTCATCTAGTTTAGGGAGTGAATAGTTTGAAGTACCATCTTTTCTGGGTCTATTTTTCTTTCTATGTTTTGTTTTCATTTCAACAAAATTATGTTCATCTTCAAAATCTATTCTTCCAATTGTAGGTAGAACGCAGCCATCCAATGTTAGCGTTACGCATCTTTCACATTCAATAGGGGAGGTTAAATTAATTTCTCTTATTCCATTTTTTAAAGTTAAAAATGATTTTGCTAAACCTAATCTTGCTACGTCATGCTGCGCTTTATCTGCATCATCTGCTGGCTCATACGCATTAAATTTTTCTAAGATTTTATCAAATATTTTTCTTTGAGGTAAGATCTCTGTTTTAACTAAACCTTTACCAATTTTTGTTTCCCATAAATATTTGCCAAATACTAGGATCCCCATGTCGCCAAGGCAAACACCCGTAAACATTTTAGAATTGATTGGAAGTTTTCTTCGTTGCTCTTGTGTAAGATACAAATATTTATATCCCCACATACAATCCATAGAATTTAATTGAGAAGGCGACCAATGATTAATTTTATAAAGCTCTACCCATTGCGGAAGCTCTACAATATTTTCTAAAAAATCGTCTTTTAACTCTGGTTCCATAATACAAATTAAATACTTTATTGGAACGATTGGTAAACATAATTATCCTTATTGGCAAATTAAATTACCATTTAGGTAAAATCGCTGGTTGTATTAGTTGTGGATAATTATTTAAAGGGATTTGTTTTATTAGAAGCCAATCTGCCAGGCTTATATTTATTATAACTTTCAAAAAAAGTCATTTTTCTTGGAGCTGCAATTTTAATGTCTCTAGGATCTACATTGGTTGCTATTTTAGATATTAGTTTTTTAGTTTCTGGATGTAATAAATTTAATCTAAAAGTAGTTTGTGTTTTATCTATTTCAATTAAACAAATAATATCCCTAAAACCTTTTTTTCTAGCTTTTTCAGTTGGCTCAACATAGCAAGTGCTGTTAATAGCATCCTCACTAAAACCATTATAATCATAATCTGCAGTTCCGCCTCTTTCAAATAAATGTATTTCGTTATGAGCTTCTCTGCCTGGTGCATAAAATTGAACAGCTTTTGTTTGTGGTGTGTAAAAACCACTAGGTATTATAACATCTCTGTAATTTTTTTTATGTAATTTTTTAACCATATAATCTTCAGCATAAGAATGAAGCTGAACAGTATCAAATTTTTTTGTAGGAAATAATATCTCTGTTGGATCACAGTTAATAATTTTAGCAATTTCTATAGCTTGTTCTGGACTAACTTTTCTGCTGGTGTTTAACCATCTATGAACTGTAACGGGAGAAACTTTTAATTTGTGAGCAAGCTCTGAAGCTGCCATACCCACCTCATCCATTTTCTTTTTTAAAAACATATCAGCGTTAATAGCGTTTAATTTTCCAATATCAACTATTTTTACCATAACGGCAATGAAACACAACATTAGTATTATGTCAATTTATTTTACCAATTATTAAAAAGTAATTACAACCCTGGTCATCTGTTAACAACTTTGGTTAATTATACTTGCCAATAAGGTATCGTTTCCTTAAAGACAATGTATGCAATTAGAACAATTTAGAGTGAGTAAAGGCTTATCATACAAAAAACTAGCTGATTTTATTGGTGTTTCTGGGGTTTCTCCAGCAGCTACTACTTTGAGATGGTGCAAGGGTCAACGGGTTCCAAGATCAAATTGGATGAAAATTATCAAAGAAAAAACCAAAGGCAAAGTGATGCCGTCTAGTTTTTATGAATAAAAAGAAACAGAAATTAAGTGGAAATATAAATGATTACCCGTTGGTTGAAGTTAAGTGGTTTGATGCTGTTAGTGATAGTAGCTGGTTGTCAATCGACAAAGCAGTTGCAGCCAAACCCGCTATCCCTCGTTCGTTGGGTTATAAACTTATCCAAACAAGAGAAAAAATTACACTCTTTACCGACTACATTATCGATGACGAAGACGGAAGTCTTACAGTAGGCAACGTCACAACTATACCCGCTGCCTGGGTGCAAGAAGTTACGGAGATCATATTCACAAAATGAAATATTTAATTTTAGTTTTTGTTGCAGCTGTAATTTTATTTCCGAAACAAACTGAAAATCAAACAATAGATCTAGTTAAATATGAATGGGATAAGTTTTGCGCTGCGTACATGATTTACGTTAAGCGTTACCCGTTAGCATTAGATCCTGGGGAGTGCGTGTAATGGCTGAAGATAAAACATACGAAAACGAAGTTAAAATTAATAGTTACCCACGAGATAACAAAAAGGTTAATGATAAAATTTGGGATCTTAAAAAAGAAATAGATCGTATCCAGGAAGAATTTGACAATTACAAGATAGTAAACGCTGGACACCAAAAAATTAATGCGGATTTAAGAATAGAGATTAAAGATCTACAAGAAGAAATTAAACATCTTAAAGATCCATTAAATGAGTTGAGAAAAAAAGGGGATCTATAGTGGCCAGAGGAACTGTTCACGGAAACTATTTTAATACTGGCGATCCGTATTCGGAGTGGTGCAGAGAAAATAATGTTTACATGATTGATGTTGATGCTTGCGGGATTTGCAAGAATTGTAAGGATCCGTTGTATCTGGCCGAGACGTGTTTAGATCGGGGCCAGACGTGGAAAGCGACAACGACAACTGAAGCTCTAGCAAGATTAGCTGGTTTACCTTCCTTCCTGGTTTTTTATAAGGTTGATAAGAATAGAATAGTTGAGAGCTTGAGAGTTACGCAGCTAACCCCAACAAGAAGCCAAGAGACTTTAGTTCTCCCAGAAGGCTGGTTCCAAATATTAGAATTTTTACAAGATCAACATAATATCAATTGTTCAAAGAAAGTTACGCAATGAGTTTATTTTTTGTATCAGATTTGACAGTGCTAAAAGACGTGAGGGTAAGCAACCAAGATTATAGGGTCTATTCGTGCCTGGTAAGCTATATGAACAAGGAAACTGGAATTTGCTATCCAAGGCACGCAACTATCTCGAAGGCTATTGGGATGTCTCGTACGGCCATCTATCGGTGCATTCTCCACCTTGCCAAGCTGGGTTACGTAACTGTTAAGCGTAGATCCTCGACTAATGAATATTATTTGCCACAACAATTAAAGCTGCAAGAAATAAGGAAAAACAACATACGTTCCACTTTTGCAACATCTGATGTTTCAAATTCGACTGATATTAATAAAACTAATAATATTAACTATAATAGATTTAAAAAATATAATAGCTATCAAAGAGCAAGATACTCTCCCCCCACCGCTAAACATAGTGGAACATCAATAGAATATAATGGCGAGCAATATAATTATGTTGCTGAATATGGAGATAGCATTGAATACAGAAATAAGAACGGGGATAAGATTGCTAAACATAAGTGGAAGAAAGACGAACCTATAAAAAAGTTTGATGCCATCGTGAAGGTGGCTGTTTGAAGTTAAGGTGCGTAAAATTGATGGAAATACTAGACGAAGCTGGCATGGCTGAACGATTTATGCCAAAGCCTAAACTTCCAAAAGCTGCCTCAATGTTTGATATATTAAAGTTTTCTTATGATCCTGGAGATCACGGCTTCCATGCCAATAAAGATAAATTAAAACTTCGAGCCAATAACAAACAAATTAATTGCTGGGATCTAACAATCTGTGAATTGTTACCCTTGGTTGAATTAAAAGAAAGACAGATCTTGTGGCAAAGATCAAAACGTTATTCCTGGGTCGCTCTTGGTAAAATGTTTGGCTGCCATCGAGTGACAATTAAGAAAAAATATATCAACGCAGTTTTTAATCTTGAAAGTAAACTATCAAAATCACTTATAGACAAGATTGATCTAATTTAGTAATTGAAAGAGTACAGTTGGATATAAAAATATCCGAACATTATGGCTGGTCATCCACTTAAAAAAATCCAATGCGAAAGTATCGCAAGAACATCTGGTAAACAGTGTAGAGCAAAGGGATATTTAAAAAAGTCGGGTTATTATCGGTGTCGCTTCCATGGTGGAGCTTCAACGGGAGCCATAACATTAGAAGGCAAATTAATTGCTTACAAAAATTTAAAACAATTTAAAAATTATACTGATGAACAATTATTAATATGGATACAAAACAAGTTACAGAAATCATCAAGCGTTTAGAGCTTGGCGAGCCTTTATCAAAAATTACAAGAGATAAGAAGTTACCCGATGCCTCAACAGTTTATAGATATTGTCGTGAAGATGAGGAACTACAAAAGAAAATTATGGCCGCCAGGCAAACTGGAGTATTCACTCTATTAGATAAAATAGCGGAAGATATGGAAATACCAAAGACACCACAAGAGACACATTTTTTAAGAGAGAAGTGGAGCCACATTCGATGGATGGCTTCAAAGTTAGCTGCTAAAACATTTGGCGACAAGCTGCAGCAAGATATAAAACAAGACACAACAATAACTGTTAGTTGGGGAAAACCGAATGAAATGGTTGATGCTAAAAAAATTGTGGAAGAAATACAAACAACAGCTATTCCGAGCTTACAAAATAATTAATTAACCAAGTTGGTAATAAGTATTGACACATTGGTAATGCTTTGATATTCGTTAGTTGAATGAAAAATAAAACTAACTTAACAAAGGAGCAAAGATAATGTCAGATGCTTATGACTACGACCGATTTTTAATTAAATCAAACGGCAGCGTTACAAAAGATAACGGTGATAATAAAGATACTAAAAACCATGTGTACGCAGAAAACTTAAAAGACGCTAGAGCAAAGGCTGTTAAAAAAGGTTTAACTGTGAAAGGTGGTAAATAATGGGAAATAGAGCTGTTATTGCTTTTGTTAATGACAAAGGCGAACAAGATAAAAATAGCGTTGGGATCTATCTTCATTGGAATGGAGGCAGAGACAGCGTTGAAGGTTTCTTGCAAACTGCAAAAGATTATGGATTAAGATCTGGTAGTTATGGCGTTGCGAGATTAACTCAAATAATTGCGAATGGTTTAGGCGGTACTTTAAGCCTTGGCGTTGATATGCTTAAAAACCTTGATTGTGATAATTTTGACAACGGAGTTTATTGGGTCGATCAAAACTTTGATATTGTTGATAGAGAATATATCAGCTCTCCAAATTTTAAAAAGCAGCAACAATATCCGTTAGCTGACTTTGTTAAAGGATTAAAAGAGGATAACGATCAATTCTTTAAAGCCAAACATTAAGTAAAACAATTTAGCCAGGTTCAGTAGAGATACTAGCCTGGCTTTGTTGTATCTAGCTTGGACTACCTTGGATCTCCGTGCTTTTATACTTAACGCCTGGCTCCTCGCCAGCGGGTATGAGTTCGGATATAGAGATAGTTGAGCTGCTACTGTCTTTTTACTGTCTCTTTGATTAAATAGATAAAGAACAACGCCAATAGTTGGTAGGTTTCCAACCTACGAGCCAGGTATTTGCATATAAATAAAGAACAATGCGAGAACATTTAGGCGGTTATACCCCGAAATCCACCCGCATTTTTTAAATATATATAAGTTGGGAGTTCGACACACGCAGACAGACACAGATTATGAATAAGAAATTAAAACACAAAATGATAACAGCAATGGTTTTCCTGGCCGAAGATACTAACGGCATGGTTATCCACTTAAATGGTTTTGATGACAAAAGACACGCAGACAATTTTGTAAAAAAGTTAATGAAAAAAAGTGGGATTGAGTACAACTCAATTTTAGATCTAACTGAACTACCCACACTACACTAGGAGAAAACATGGATAAAATAATAAAATATTGGAATAGCAGAAGTACAAATATTAAAGCAGCTGTAGTGGCCGCTATAGTTATTGTTGTAATTTCTATAATTTTTTAATGCACATCCAAATAGCTTATACACCTCGGCCATTACAAGCAGAGCTGCATGAGGAATTAGATAAGCATAGGTTTGCAGTTTTAAACTGTCATCGGAGATTTGGGAAAACAATTCTTGTAATTATGCACCTTATAAAAAAGGCGTTAACTAATGATAAGAAAAACCCAAGGTATTATCTGATCGGGCCAACATTCGTAAGTATAAAACGGGTTTGTTGGGATTATCTAAAGCAATACGCTGGCTGTATTCCAGGAACTACATTTAACGAAACCGAGTTAAGATGCGACTTTCCCAATGGCGCAAGAATAACATTGATGTCTGGAGAAGATCCAGATCGTATTAGAGGAATTTATGCAGATGGGATTTGCGTAGATGAGGTTTCACAAATGAACCCAAAACTTTGGCACGAAATTTTAAGACCCGCTATCTCTGACAGAAAAGGATTTGCATATTTTATTTCGACACCAGCTGGGATGAGTAATATATTTTATGATCTATACCAATACGCATTAAGTGATCCAAAGTGGTTAGCCTATACTGCTAAAGCAAGTGAGACAAATTTAGTAGATCAAGAAGAATTAGACGCTGCTAAAGCACAGATGGGGGAGAGTAAATTTCTCCAAGAATTTGAATGCGATTGGATAGCAAATGTAACGGGAAGTATTTATGGAAACATAATACAAAAACTAGAAGATAATAAACAGATAAGCAGAGTTGCGTATGATCCAAGTTTGTTAGTTCATACCGCCTGGGATTTAGGTTACGGAGATAATACGGCAATAATATTTTTTCAACAAGTTGGTAATCAAATAATGGTTATTGATTTTTATGAAAACAACAAAGAAGGTTTGCCGCATTATGTTCAAATGATTAAAGATAAAGATTATGTTTATGGCGAACACTATGCGCCACACGATATAGAAGTAACAGAATTTAGTAATGGTAAGACAAGACGAGAAGTTGCTTATCAATTAGGAATAAGATTTAGGGTACTGCCAAAATTACCATTGGAAGATGGGATCCACAATTTAAAAATGGTGTTACCTAAATGTTGGTTTGACGCAGAAACAACTAAACCATTAATAGCTGCATTAAGACATCATCATCGAAAGTTTAACGACAAGATGAGAATTTTTAGTGAAAAACCCGTTAAGGATTTTAGCTCACACGCTTGCGATGCTGCAAGATACATGGCTATATCTTTATCGGAATTACCAAGACAAAAATTAGCCGAACAGCAAACAGCTCAAAGCGAATATTCAATACACAAGGAGAAATAGATTATGGGAGGAGTAGCAAAAGCAATAATAAAACCTTTTATGCCATCGGCACCAGCGATGCCAGCAATACCAGAACCACAACCATTGCCAGAAGCACCAAAGTACGATGACACAGCTAGAGAAGAAGAAGTAGCAGAAAAAAGAGCTGCTATTAGAAGAAATAGAAAAGGCAGAGGCTCTACAATATTAACAACAGCTGATGGTTTAGAAGATGATGAAACCACAACTAAGAAAACTTTATTAGGAGGTTAGTATGGGAGGAGTTAAGAAAATTATAGATAAAGGTGTTAAGCAAGGAATTTTCAAAAAAGTAGAGCCAAAACTTAAAACTCCAGAAGAAGGAAAAGAAACTTCTAAACGATTAGATAAAGTTCTTACTAAAAACGCTGATGAAGGTAACGAAGCAGCTGCTGCATTATTGATTAAAAGAAAAGGTAGAAGAAAAACAATATTAACATCTGCTAGTGGTTTAGACGAGGATGAAACTTCTACTAAAAAAACAATGTTAGGAGGATAGTATGGGTGGAGCAAGTAGTAGTTCAAGTGGTGGCGGATCAAACAGATATGAACCACCACAGAAAAAAAATCCAGTAGCAGAATTTGTAAAAGGTGGTGGAGTAACTGGAACTATTGTTAAAGGTGTTGTTAAAGCTGGTAAAGCTATCAAGCAAGATTATAAAACAAGAAAAACTAATGAAGCATTATTAGGTTCGTCTGATTATCAAGGTGGAAAAACTTTTAGCAGTTCTACAGTTAATACTGGTGGTAACAATGATAGAGGCGGTAATGATAATCCTATTCTTTCAACTAATACAGAAGCTACAAACCAAGTTGCATCATCTGGAATTGTTACAAATACTGGAATAGTTGCACCAGCTCCAACTACAGCTGAAGTATCACAAGCAACATCAACAATGATGTCGGATGCAGAAATATCTGTAGCAAATAAAAAAAAAGGTAGATCAACTACAATTTTATCCAGAGCAACGGGTTTAGGAAATTCAAATTTAAACACAACTAAAAAAACATTGGGAGCATAGATGGCAGACAATCCAAAAGCAAAAATGGTAATAGAGAGATACAAAACTCTCAAAGCACAAAGAGTTACCTGGGAAGATCATTGGCAAGAACTTGCTGATTATTTTTTACCAAGAAAAGCAAACATCACAGAAAAGCATACTCCAGGCGACAAGCGACACGATCAAGTATTTGATGGTACAGCAACTCACGCTTTAGAATTATTATCTTCTTCTTTAAATGGAATGTTAACGAATACAATTTCACCATGGTTTGTTTTAAAATTTAGAAACGCAATGGCAGCTGACAATGATGCAGCTAACGAATGGCTTGAAAGTTGCGCAAAGATTATGCAGCAAGTGTTTGCTAGATCTAATTTTCAACAAGAAGTGTTTGAATTATACCACGAGCTTTTATGCTTTGGTACATCCGCTATGTTTATTACAGATGATGTTAAAGATGATTTAAGATTTAAAACTTTACACATATCAGAAATATTTATTACTGAAGATAGTAAAGGAATGGTTGATAGTTTAACTAGAAGATTTCATCTTAAAAATAAAAACATACCTTCAATGTATGCTGATGCAGATCTTCCAAGAGCCATTTTAACAGATATAGAAAAAGCTCCTTATGAAGATGCTGTTATTATTCATTCAGTTTATCCAAATGATACTCCTATGGGGTATAGCAATAATAAAAATATGGATTGGGTGTCTTGTCATGTTCACGAAAAAACTGGAACATTATTAAGAGAAAGTGGATTTAAAGAATTTCCATACGTTGTTCCTCGTTACCTAAAATCTTCATCAAACGAAATATATGGCAGATCTCCAGCAATGAATGCGTTGCCTGATACGAAGATGTTAAACACAATGTCTAAGACAACAATTAGAGCTGCTCAAAAACAAATTGATCCACCTTTAATGGTTCCCGATGATGGTTTTATTTTACCGATTAGAACTGTTCCTGGCGGATTAAACTTTTATAGATCTGGTACTAGAGAAAGAATTGAACCTTTACAAATAGGCTCAAACAATCCTTTAGGTTTAGCAATGGAAGATCAAAGAAGAAAAGCAATTAGAGAAAACTTCTTTGTCGATCAGTTAATGACAGCACAAGGCCAAAACATGACAGCCACAGAAGTGATGCAAAGAACTGAAGAAAAAATGAGATTACTTGGCCCCGTGTTAGGTAGATTGCAATCTGAATTATTGCAGCCACTAATTACTAGAGCATTTAATTTATTATTAAAAAATAATAAGCTACCGCCAATCCCAGAAGAACTTGGCGATCAAGATGTAGAAATTGAATATGTATCTCCATTAGCCAAAGCTCAAAAAACTCAAGAGCTTTCATCGGTTATGCGTGGAATGGAAATATTTGGTTCATTGCAAAACATAGCACCCGTTTTTGATTATATTGATATTGATGGTTTAGTTTCTCACATTCAAGAAGTGTTAGGCTTACCCGCAAAAATTATGAGATCAAAAGCTGAAGTACAACAAAAGCAACAAGAAAAACAACAACAAGAAATGGAACAAATGCAATTACAACAAGCGCAGCAAGTCGCAGAAAGTGCTGGCAAAGTAGCTCCAGCTTTAAAGGTTCTAGGTGGACAGTAAAGATCTTAAACAATTAGAACTTAACTATAAAAAAGTTTTTAACTCTGAAGAAGGCAAACAAGTCTTAGAAGATTTAAAAAAAAGATGCAGCTTTTATTCTACGTCACATATTAAAGGTGATAGTCACGAAAGCGCATTTTTAGAAGGCACAAGATCAGTAGTCTTGTTTATTAATAATATGCTTACAAAAAAACCCATGGAGGATAAATGAGCAGCGAAACAAACCAGGTAGCAGTTGAGCCTACAAGCCAAGTGTCTGCGGAAACACAAACAACAACATTAACACCAGAAACAGTAGTAACAGATTGGAAAGCAAGTCTTTCTGATGAAATTAGATCTGATAAATCTTTAGAAAATATTAAAGATGTAGAAGGTTTAGCAAAATCTTATGTTCACGCACAAAAATTAGTTGGAGCTGATAAAATTCCAGTACCCAATAAATTTGCTACAGAAAAAGATTGGGATGCAGTTTACGAAAAACTTGGCAGACCCGCAGATGCTACTGGTTATAAATATGATTTACCAGAAGATCAAAATCTTGATACTGAAGCATTAAATAATTTTTCAACTCAAGCGCATAAACTTGGATTACTTCCTGGTCAAGCAAATGGTGTGGTAAAATTTTATAATGAAATGACAGCTGCATCTTTACAACAAAGTGAAAGCACAGCCGTTGCAGCAAGAGAAGCAAGCACTACTGAACTTAAAAAAGAGTGGGGTCAAGCATACGATCAAAAAATAGCACAAGCTGCAAATCTTGCAACATCTGTTGGAGCAAATAAATTGTTAGATGCTAATATGGCAGATGGAACTAAACTTGGAGATCATCCAGTTATGATAAAAGCATTTGCAGAGTTAGCTAGTAAAATGGGAGAGGATAGTATTACTCAATCCTCTGGGCCAACTTATCAAACACCAGCTCAATTAGAAAAAGAAATTGGAGAATTAATGATGCCTGGAACTGCATATTGGGATAAACATCATCCTAATCACAAAGCAGCAATAGAAGAAGTAAAAATATTAATGCACAAGAAAAATAACGAAAGTATCTAAAAATTTTGGCTTTACGAGAAAAGAAAAAATCTGTATAGCTAAATTATTGGGATAATCGATAGACCCCAAAAGACATTAGGAAAGACTAACATCTAAAAGATGTAAAAGCCAGGTTTCGACCCGCAAGGATAATCAGCCGTTTAACATAAACATAAACATAACCAAAAGGAGATTAGTATGTCTAATCAAATCACTACTTCTTTTGTAGAGCAGTATAGTTCAAATGTAACTATGCTTTCTCAACAAATGGGAAGTAAATTAAGAGGTTCTGTTGACGTGGAAACAATAACTGGCAAGAACGCATTTTTTGACCAAGTAGGAGTAACCGCTGCTCAATTAAGAACTAGCAGACACGGAGACACTCCACAAATCGATACACCTCACTCTAGACGGAGATTGAGCTTGGCAGATTACGAGTGGGCAGATTTAGTGGATGACGTGGATAAAGTAAGAATGTTGGTAGACCCAACTTCAAGTTACGCAAAAGCAGCAGCAGCAGCTATGAATAGAAGTCTTGACGATGTTATCATCGCAGCTTTAAACGCATCAGCTCAAACTGGTGTTTCTGGCGCAACTGGAGTAGCGTTACCTTCAACTCAAAAGTTTGCAACTTCAAACCAATCAGATGGTTTAACTATAGCAAAACTTTTAAGTGCGAAGAAAAACCTTGATCTAAACGATGTAGATCCTTCTTTAAAGAGATACATTGTTTGTTCGCCACAACAAATCGCAGATCTATTAGCTATAACAAGTGTTACTTCATCTGATTTCAACACAGTTAAAGCTCTTGCACAAGGGGATGTTTCATCTTTCTTGGGATTTGAGTTTATTGTGTCTAACAGATTAAAACTTGACGCAACTAATACTGACGACAGATTAATTTTTGCTTACACAGAAGATGCTATTAAATTAGGTATCGGAAGTGATATTAAAGCAAACATTTCTGAAAGAGCTGACAAATCTTATTCTACACAAGTTTACTACGCCATGAGTTTAGGCGCAGTTAGAATGGAAGAGAAAAAGGTTTTTCAAATCCCTTGTCACGAATAATAATAATAATTAGGAGAATAATATGGGAACTAAAAACACAGATCTAGTAGCTAACTTTGAGGCTGCTCCCCAGGTTCTAAATAATTCTGCTGAACTTCATGGTGTTGTAAGAACAGCTCATGGAACAGTAGAACTTGCATCTGGCGATAGTGACGATAACGATATTGTTATGTTAGCACCAATTCCTTCTAATGCTGCTGTACCAAGTTTATTTATTGGTTCAGACACATTAGGTGGATCGTGTACTTTCAATGTTGGTATCTACACATCTGAAGGCGTAGTAAAAGACGAAGATGTTTTCGCAAGTCTAGTAGCTGACGCTGCTGGTATGGCGGATGTTCGTTTTGAGGCTGCTAACATCGATACAGCTGGTAAAAAGATGTATGAGTTAGCTGGCGATACTACAGATCCAGGCGGACATTACTATATAGCAGCTACTATGGCTGCTGATGGTCAAACGGCTGGAACTATGTCTTGGAACATTTCATACGTAGTTAATTAATAAATAGAATTTTAAGCGGGGAAAGCGAGAGTGGAACCCGCTTAAAGTGTATGACAAAAAAAATCGATAAACCAAAACTTATATTACACTTTAAGAGTGGCAATCATATTTATAGATATGTTTTAGTTGATCGATTTAAACACGACAATAAAAACCATTTTGGTTTTGATACAAAGCAAGAATTAACCGAGGCTGAAATATTTGCTTTGCTTAAACCAAGAAATTTAAGACGTAAATATATAACCAACAAATAGGAAAATACTATGCCAATGGGAAAAGGAACATACGGATCTAAAAGAGGTAGACCCGCAGCAAAATCTAAAAATAAAACTTTAGCAGCAATGTCTGGTAATAAAAATAAAATTACTAGAGGAGATATTATTACAGCAGCTAAAAGAAATAAAGGTAGAGCATAATGGCTAAACCTGGATTATATGCGAACATCCACGCAAAAAGAGCTAGAATTAAGGCGGGTAGTAAAGAAAAAATGCGTAAAGTAGGAACTAAAGGCGCACCAACAGCAGCAAACTTTAAACGAGCTGCTAAAACAGCAAAGGCATAATCAATGGCATCAGTAATACAAATTTGTAACTCTGCATTAAATCAACTAGGAGCTAGTTCTATAACAGCTCTTACTGAAAATTCTAAAAATGCAAGATTATGCAATGAAAGATATGAGACAGTACGAGACGCAGTATTTAGATCTCATCCCTGGAATTGTTTAATTAAAAGAGTTCAATTAGCGCAAGATACT
>Ga0070747_1000363_pt1 | contig 22865 bp, 32 predicted proteins | sample VirMetDEL_Mar_31_FD_77321 | JGI IMG/M metagenome (GOLD analysis project Ga0070747, IMG submission 77321) | Aqueous microbial communities from the Delaware River and Bay under freshwater to marine salinity gradient to study organic matter... | ecosystem: Environmental > Aquatic > Marine > Coastal... | reverse complement strand
TGTAGTTATAATTAATACTGTTGACTGGTTTGTTGGTGATGGTCTTTTAAGACCTAATTCCACGACGTATAATAAATTAAAAGACTTTGTTACTCGTGGTGGTACTATAATAAAATGGGGAGAGCATTGGGACAGTCGTAATTATGTCAATAACCCCGATGATACTAGTGGCAATAACCACGGAACCGTTGCGAATATGGTGTATGATCTAGGGGGCATTATTGGTCAAAATTCGGAATGGAAGCAGGAAAGTTCCAATATTAAGGGATACTCATTCCCGACACAAATTGCACTTGATAATGATGTGGTTAATAAAGATTGGTTTCAACAAGGAGTGGGCGTGTCTTATGACGTATCACATGCAACCTCATATGGCGAATGTATAATTAATTCGAGATCAAACGGAATGCCCATACTTGATACAATAGGTGATGCATCATTATCAATTGTGCACATGTGGGATGGAGGTATAAACGGGCATTTGAATCCTGAAGTTGCTGGCAGAATTATAATGTTCGGCGACGAGTCTGGGCTTTTGGATGAGCAAAACACAGCGTACTCGGCTTATGAGAAATTCCATGATACTATATTGTATCCAATTTACGATTACATTTCTAGATCTCTAGTTAATATGGCTACATATAATTTTGTTTCTCCGAGTTCAGTCTATAAAGGTCAGCAGTTAACAATTAATTTATTTACGGCCCATGTTGTTAGCGGCACGACAATACCGTATATTATTAGAGGTGTATCATCTGATGATATTAGTGGTGCTAGTACTACAGGTATTTTTACTATCATCGACGATATAGGATCTGTAACACTTGATATAGCTAATGATGCGACTGCACAATATCTTACTATGTCGTTAAATAACGGTGAAAGAGGTAGTACAGGAACTATAGCTATTAACGATAGATCAACTGCTACATATATATTTAGTGCTCCGAGTTCAATGGAAGAAGGTCAGTCGTCAACAATTACTTTAAATACGACTGAGATAGATAATGGCACGATAATGCCGTATACCATCAGTGGTACTGGTATAACACCAGCTGATTTTGGTCTAAGTTCATTAACAGGTAGCTTTACAATTTATAATAATACGGCATCTGTAATACTTAGCGCAGCTTTTGGTGCAACGAATCGAGCTGATAAAACTTTTACTATTACACTAGATAGCGGTGAAGCAAGTACGATCCCCATAACAATATCAACGCCTACATATACACTTAAGGCTCAAAATACAATTGTTGAAGATAACCAGTTAGTAATTATTTTAAATACGACTGGTTTAGTCGATAACACGATAATTCCGTATACTATTACAGGTAGTATATCATCTGATGATATCTTCGGCGTACCTTTGACTGGTAGTTTTGCTATATTTAACAATACGGCATCTCTAACATTTGATATTTCACTGATAAATTCAGAAAACATAGAAACATTTACCCTTACATTAGACAGCATTGGTGAGGCGATCAGTGTAAATATTAACAATACATCAATTCAGACATTTGCATTAACCGCAAGTCCCGAAACAGTTGACGAAGAAAAAACTGTGTTTGTTAGATTAAGAACCCAAGGTATATCTAGCGGAGTCGTGTTACCGTATACAATTAGTGGTACTAATGTAACAGCAGATGCTCTTAATCTAGATTCGTTAACTGGCGGCATTGATGTCCGAAATGGTCGTGCAGCTTTAGTAATTACTTTGGTTCGTGATGCAACGACTAGAGGTATAGAGGCGTTTACTTTTGCATTAGATAACGGTGAAGCAAATATAGAAGTGGGTGTTTCTTATGTACCACCATATTGGCAGCAAGTCGGTCAAGACTTTTACTATCACCCGATATTTGAGGGTAGACTCCAGGCCCCGGCTTATCAGGCTAGTATGAACTCTGTAGGCGATATTGTCGCGGTCGCATACGACCTAAACTCTGGCTACCCATATAGCTCTTTAAAGGACGCTCTAAAAGTTTATTCCGACAACGATGGCTCTTGGACGCAGCTTGGCGGAGATATTATCGGTTCCGATTACTATGAGTTCAATGTACATAAACTTAACTCTGCTGGAAATATGATCGCAGTTGCATCGAGTGGACAAACTGGTTTTAACATCGATCAAGGTGATCGTGGCTCTTATGTAAGTATTTGGCAACTCAATAATGAAACCTGGGAACAGGTTGGTCAGAGTATTTATGATCCTGATGAGCTGAACGACAATTTCCCAAATAGAGGTTGGGCAGTTGACATTGATATAAATGACGATTGTTCTATTGTTGCAATTTCGAATTCGTTAGGCAGTACCAGAAGAGTTAATGCACGTGTTTATAAAAATATTAATGGCACTTGGACACAGCTCGGCCAAGATCTTCACCCTTCTGCAGATTACGCTGCTGAGGGTATCAATAGTCCTTTGATTTCCCTATATGGAAAGAATATCGCGCTGAACTCTGCTGGTAATGTTTTGGCAATGGGTGACTCTATATACAGAACTTATACTGGGCAGGTTAGAATTTGGGAATATATTAATAGCACTTGGACACAGGTTGCGCTGTTTGATGGCCCGCTTTATGAGGATGAGGCATTGGGGGAGGCGATTACCTTAAACTCTGCTGGGGATATGTTTGCAGCCCTAGGGACGAGGTATGTAAACGGAGGTCCTTATGGATTTATCCGTATTTATGAAAATATTAATGGCACTTGGGAGCAGACCTCACAAATTAACGGCCCTTATACTCCCAATGTTGGCAGACTATTTGGCGGAGTTTTAAGTTTTAACGCTGCTGGAAATATTCTCTTTGTTGGAAGCAAAAGCGGAGGCTCCGACGCCAAACGCGGATTTGTTTTTAAATTAGATCCTACTATTGATGGTCTCTTTAAATGGGAAGAGGTGGGCCAAGAGGTAGCAGATGCCTATAGCGGTATGATAAACTCCGCAGGAGACAGGTTTATAGCTGTGGATAACATTACCAGCGTCTGGAATACCACCCTTTGTGCCGTCTACGAATTAAATTCTTAAAATTTCTCAAGATTGTGCAGAGCTTTTCCTAAGCACCCTGATTCAAGATGACCATTACTGGCGGGAAGAAAAGAATGAGGATCTCGGAAATAATCCTTTTGAATCTTCCAGTCGGAGCTACATCCATCTACTACACAATCTCGCGCAATCTGACATTGAAGTTTGTAGTTATAGTCAGGGTCAACAATTAGGTCTCCTTTCAGAATACTATTTTTCTCACCATGTAGCGCATCATGGCCATCCTCACTCAGTCCACAGGTGGCGCATACAGGTGTAGATCCAGACGGTGGTATCAATTCATTTCGCTCGTTCCTCGCTTCACTCATGATACACCTCCACGTTCTACTAAACGGGGACGACGATTGCCTCGCCCGTTTCGGTATCGAACTCGACGGTTATATATTCGCCGTATTCGATCCACTTAGACAGCTTTTCGCCTACGGATTCGGTTAGGGGGTCCTCCATCGCTGAGCGGTCGTCATCGTCCAATCCCTCTATTGCTTCGAGCGAATCTACTACGGCGCGGTTGATTGATTCATATACCCCATCAGGGTCTTTTACTGTTATCTTGATCTTCATATTTGTATTACCTTTATCTTGTTATTGTTGCGGTTTGGGTAGAACCATTACATGCAGAGCAATAGATTTCGCTACCGCTCATCTATGTCTGATGATTAGAGTTATCTATGCTAAGTTTAGAGTGACTCCATAGACAAGATTATTTACTAAGATACAATCGCTTAAATACTTCAAAATTTACAATTGAGATAAAAAATATTATTGGATAATATATTACATTAAATCCTATTAAGCTAATAAAAAAAGACACCCAAACATTAAAACAAATTGGGCATCTTATTAGTCCAGATAATGTAAAATCAGACCAGAATATTCTAATATCCTTATGAAGGAAAATATAATCTTCAGCTTGATCTACACTTTCAAAGTCTTTTCTAAAAATAGAATTTACAAAATGTAACTTAAAGTCAGTTAGAAAGAAAGCAGAAAGTATTAAAAAATTTAAGCAACTTAAAATTATTACTTCTTGTATCATTTCTTGTATTCATTAATTAGACCAACTAGCTCAAGTATTTTTTTCTTGTTAATTTCGTGCCAGTCAGAATAGCTTGCCCAGTCAGAATATTCATCCTCTTTAAGCCAAGCAGTTTCCTTATTTTCTTTAACCTGTTTGCGCAAGAAAGCTTTAAAACTATCGAATTCTGAAATTTTAAGAATAGACTTAACCTTGTTTTTTAGGGTTACGTCGGGTCCAGTTGGAGCATCCTTACCACTCTTGTGTTCTTCTTCTTTTGGAGCATCACCAATTTCATCTTTGCCAAGATAGGGTATATTGAAATAAGCCTTTACTGCGCGGATGAAAGATCGATTTTCACTCATTGCAGCAAGGTAATATTTTGTAAAACTCTTACAATTATTAAAATGTGTATCTGCGATTCCAGAAGTTAATTGGCCATTCTTCCACAGGATCTCACATGAGAGCCCACAGTAGCCTTGATCGGCAGCTCCGAGGGGAACGTACCTGATGGAGGCAAAGCCCTCCTTGTGGAGTAAGTCTTTAAAGAACTGTAACAACAAAACTTCTACTCCTGACTTTTCGTCCTTACCCTTGAATTTAGGATTTTCGTCTAGGTATTTTTCCCAATCAAATTTCGCTGGATGGATAGGAGATGTGGGAGTTACTTCTTTTTTTGTTTTTTTACTCATAATTTCTTTTTTAGATGTTAGAGAATTTGTTACGTTTGTCGAAGCTAGTTCAATAATGTTTTTAGTATTATCTTCAAGCCAAGTTTCATAAATCTCATTGGCCAGAGGAATCACATTCCCGACTCCAGATTCTTTTATGTATCTTTTAAGATCGTAATATTCTTTTTTCTTTTTGGACATGTTATATTTCTAATAGTTGTTTTATTTCTCTTTGCGTTATAAAGAAGAATTCATAATAATATCCATTAGTATATTCAATTCCGCCTTCCATCATTTCTTCTATATCTTGATCTTCATCCTCATATTCATCTTGATCTTGATCTTCAAAATTTAAATCCAATATCTGGTGATTAATCTCATTGATTTTTACTAAACATGGATAATCTTCGGGCTCTCCGTCGAAAAAGCCCACGTTCATATTATTGATTTCAGCGTCTTGAATGAGCATGTCTTTTAACTTTTCGAAATCTTTATGGTTTTTTAAAAATGATGATTGCATAATTATTTATTAGATAGTATATTTTTGACGGAGTAATGAGATTTATTTTATAAAAATTTTTGGTTCTAAAAATTTTGCTAATTCAACCAATACTTCTGCTTCCGATTCTCCCCAGAAAGTTTTTTCTTGGAATAAGCAGAAAAAGATTTGATCTTTTTGACAATACTCAATTTGAATTAGCATATGATTCTAAAATGATCTATTTCTGTTAAAAAGTCAAGACTTTTTTCACCAATTTCTAAAATATTTTCATTTGGGTTCTTTAATGGGCGGTCATTTTTCCAATCCGCTTTGCTCATATAAATTTTGCCGTCGCTCAAGAGATATTTATAACTTTTATATTTTGCGTCTTTCGGGATTTCAATATTATAATTTTTATATTCATGAAGATGAACAGTATCGATATCTAAAAGTTTAAATCGGATGTCGTTTATATTTTCTTTATCATCTGACCATAAACGAGTTCTCACTCCAATTTTTCGTAATTTTTTGATGTATTCCAAATCACAATTCATATCAACTTTAAAATTAATATCTTGAATATTAATTTTAAACTTTCGATACAAATCCAGAGATGTTTCTTTATCGGAAATAACTGAATACTTGTGCATAGACAAATTTTGAGCAAAAATTTCTTCATTATATTCGTAATCACAACGCATTACTGGAATTTTTCCCTGAATAGATTCAGGGTTGACCACTACATTAGGGATTACTTCGATTATTTGCTTACCATATAAAGGACCGATGAAGATAGTTTCTTCTTTAATTAAATCTATATCCAATTGATTAAAAACCGAATTAATTACCTCTTCTGGTTTGATATAGTTGATTGTCTTTGGAAACTCTTTAGGTGCAAATGACGGATTTTTGCCATCCCTATGAGATTCAATTAGTTTAGCATTTTTGCCAAAGTAAGGTCCATGATTAGCAGGACTCGTTGGCCCATAAAGGGCAACAATAGGGACATCATATAGACCTGCGTGGTGGATAGCAAAGCTATCATTTCCGATATGTAATTTGGAATTTCGTAATACATAAAATGTTTGTCTAATATTGAGTTTATTAATTAAATTTGTGCAGTGAGGAAGTTCAGAACAATCAAGCCCAATATGTAGGATTTCATAGCCCATATCTTTTAGTTTGGGAGCTATAGCTTCGATAACATCCAGATAGTAATCGTAATTCTTACTTTCCATTCCAGAGGAAGTTTGAATTGTAATATATTTCGACGGAACTGGATAAAAATTTTCACTTGGAGTTAATTTATTAATTTTAAATCCAGTAGAGAGAGAATATCTTTCGAGTAGTTTCATGAGGGTATAATAATATGCTTAATTGGTTTTATGATGTTTTTATTTATGCCGAATACCGCCATATTGATAAACTTTCTTTATTTTTATATCTTTCATTTTTTCTAATTAATCTTCTTTATTTTGGACTTGGGCTTAACTAACATTTCTGGCTGGTTATTACTCAGATAATTAAGATGCTTTTGAGTGCCTACTGCTGGCATAACGAAAACTCCAAGACCCTTTTCCTTTCCTGCTCCAATTACATACATCTCATGTTCGAGCATCGGGTTGAATTCTATTATATTATCAACAAAAATGCAACCTTTAAATACTTCAAAATACTTAGACTCTGTTACAATGTTAATATTATGATTTGGATACGAATTTCTGCAAGATTGAAGTAGTGACAAACAAATAATACAATCTCCAAGAGACTCTTTAATTATGAAAAACAAATCTTCCTTACCGTTATTAAGAAGTGAGTGTTCAAAATTTACTTCTTTTATTTCAGTATCTTCAGATGCTATTTGCTGGAAAATAGAAATAATCTGATTCTTAGACTCTCCATTTGATAATCTATCGGTCCAATGACGCATTCCTTGTTCATCAGGATATTGAGCGTCTAGAAAGCCAGAATACAGACTTTTAATAAATGATTCTCCGTCCAAAGAAATATCAGGAATGAAGGATGGATTGAGCTTTTTATTATCGCCAAATTCAACCTTAGAATAATCTACTTCAGGCATATTATCAAAAATATTCATCCACTGATCAGCGACTACTTTTGAATCAAACTTTTTAATTGCCCAGTCTCTGCCCTTTTTCCCGATCTCTTTTCTTTTGGATTCACTCATCTGCTCAATTTTACGCATAAATTTAACACAATCTTGAACAGATGGTTCGGCTTTGATAAAGCCACTATTACACTCAGAGGTCTCCACATATTTTATTTCGCTTACTTGCGGACATTCTAAATATGTTGAACCGCATGAATACCCTATTGTTGCGAGCGGCAGCCCATTAAGAAGACTTTCGGCGCAATGATACTCAAACCCTCCTGATGTATAAACGCTCAAAGCACAATCGTTTATACCATAGATATATTTCATTTCATCATCACTAACTCCATTAGTTATAGATGCCGAATCTTGACATTTTTCTCCGCCGCAGAATCTACAATTTTGTTCCTCACCATTATATGGCTTAATTTCGAATTCTTTACAATTTTTACAAACATAAGTTGTTAAAATATCTGACATTTCCAGGCCACTCTCTTTAATAAGTCTTGTCAAGGGCCAACCCTCGGTCCAAGAGGTGTGAATTGCTAGCCTTACCCTTTTGCCGTCTGAATATTGTTTTTTATAAGAGGATAATGCTTTAATAAGGGTATCAAATTTTTTCCTTAATTGATTTCTACCAACAAAATTAACCAATATATCGTCTTTAGGAATCCCAAATTTCTTACGCAATTCGTTTTTTTCAACACTAGATATCGGCTCATATTTATCTACCTCAATTGCTGCTGGGATAGTGCCGATATTATAATCTGTTTTAATTTGTTTTTTCTCTAATCCATCTTTTAATGCTTTTTCTCCGAATGGTGACCAAGAATAAGTATGACAGTTTTTTGCAAGTTCAAAAGACTCAGGCAGTAATCCCAAAGAATCAAATGTTATATGAGAAATTAAGTTAACCTCTTTAGACCATTCTTTATTTGTATAATAATCTAAAGGTGCTGCCCATAAATCGTCAGAGATGCAAACAATATCTGGTTCGTGCTCTTTTATAGCGCTTTCCAGCCTTATTGCTCCATAGGCGGCTATTCTGGAATAATGAGGGTCTTGCTGATATCTATCCTGCTCTTGAGGGTTTGATGAAATTGCAGCCAAGCTTTTCCACGGATACATGTCTATTTTTGGATCACCCTCAATAACGCCTTGACACAAATGAACTATTTCATACTTGCCATACCACTCTTTGAAAAGTGCTTTTGTATTTCGGCTAAGTCCGGTTTTAAGCCATAGAGCGTTTCTAATCCATAAAATTTTTTTAGGCATACACTAGTATCACGGAAAAGATTAAAAATACAATAAAAAATCCCGCCATTTCTGGCGGGATTGAAATTAAATTATTTAACTAATTTAAAAGGGAAGATCTTCATCTGCATCAGAAGATTCCTCCTCTTTGATACTAGAAACTTCCTGTTTGTCTTCAGAGACTTCTTGATAAGATGGCTTTTCATCTCCGTCAAATTGCTCAAAGAATTCTTCCGTCTTCCCCCATAAAAAGTCTTCCACTTCGGAGAAATCCCAAGTTTCCTTGCCCTTTACATTTTTCTTTAAAGGCTGAGGCAGCCCATTGGGGTTATCTCTTGTATAGTGCCAATTGACTCGCTCTCCCTCTTGCTCAATGATCATTACTGGCTTACCCTCCTCACCCTTGCGCGTTGAAGGGAAGATGGTGATTTCTACAGACTTTTGAATATTGATATTGGGAGCCGACTTACAAAATGAGTCTCTAAGCGAAGAGTTCCAAGGAAGATTAAGATTGAAAATTTCATCACCGTCTTTAAACTTAATGACGATTGACTCGATAACTAATCCTCCGATTTCTTTGCGCTTAACTTCTCCCCCAACAATGTATCCATCTACACTCTTGAAGAAAACTTCATATACGCTCTTGCCTTCGTTTTTGCCTTGAGTGATCTTGCGCTCTTTAGCTCCTTCTGTTCCCTCAGGAACGCGAAGAGAAATTTTGCCGTTTGTTACGCCTAGAAATTTCCCACTGTTTGTGTTTTTATTTAGTCCCATAATTTATGTTTTTTTTGTGTTAGATACTCCAGAATTGGAGTATATTAAATTTATTTATACTATATATATTACAGTTTGTCAACTGTTTTGTGAGAATACTATAAACTTTTATTTGCGATTAATTATCCGTAAGATCGTCAAAACTTATAAAATCATTTTCGACTTTTTCGGGCCTGTCTTTATGGTGCTTATACCCTTTTTCTTTTTTAAAATCATTAAAGAACTTATTTTGTTCAGGGTCATAACCCATTTTAGATTTTCTCTCTTCGCTCAATTCTTTGGAGTAGTCAAGGATGTCCCCATAAGTTCCCTTCATTTTACCAGTTTTATCAATAAATCTCTTTTTATCAAACGCATCTATCTTAGAAGAACCTTGGCTATTGAATTTGGGCTTTTCCCATATTCTTTCCCATTTTACGCCATCTTTAATATATTCGTGAGTTTCGCTCATTGATTGAATTATTTCAATAATATCTTCTGAGTCTGCTGGATTTGAATAAGTATATAGAGGCATATTAAATGTTTTTAAATTTATCTTTTTTTATTATAAGACAATTTTTATATTTTTCAACAAAAAAACTCGCCCCACTATGCAGGGCGAGCTGATATAAATAACAATTTATTTATTTTTCTAATTTTTCTTTAACTTTATTAGCAATATCGTCAATTTGATCCGCGAAGGGAGCAACTGATTTTACGTTATTCCTATAAAAAAAAATGCCAGTCACGATGCCAGCGATGTACAGTCCTATTCCAGTTAACATACTCATAGTAATTAATTACAGTTGTTTTTTGTTTTTGGGAGAATTAATAGCAAATTAATAAAAATATTTTAAACAAGTGCCAAGGGTTTAAATAACTTTAGCGTTTTGCAATTCTTTCTTTCTATTATTATAAGTTTTAGTATCAAGCTTATGCCTAACTTGCTTTAGCTTATAAAGCTTTTCTTCGATTAGTAAATTCGGATCAATAGAATAACTGTCGATGTCTGAGGTGTCAATTTGACTCTCTTGACGGACAAGCTTAGCCTTAAATAATCTCCAAATCTTAAAACGATATAAGAATATATTAATTTTCTTAAGCACCAGAACTCCCAAATCCATTAGAACCTCGATCACTATCACCAAGTTCGCTAACTTCAAGAACGTCAGATGAGTTTACAGGTACAATTACTAATTGAGCAATTTTATCTCCAGCTTCGAATTTAATCTTTGCGTTACGAATGAATCTACTTCGATCCTCGCTGTGACAAAAACCTTCAGGGTAGACCATAATTACTTCCACCTCTCCAGTATAGCCCTCGTCTATAACCCCGCCCTTGATTTCAATCCCGCGAGATGCTAGGCCGCTCTTCTCTTTAACAAAACCCACATGGCCTTTTGGAATTTGGATTGCGATTCCAGTTGATACCAACTTTCTTTCGCTTTTTTGAATTGTAAACTCCTCAACACAGAACAAATCTAGACCAGCATCCGTCTTGTGTGCTCGAACTGGGATATTTGCATTGTCTTGAAGCTTTTTTACTTTGATAGAACAAGTATTCACTTGGGACTTTGAGGACTTAACCTTTACTTGTGCAGGTGTTACGCTCTGCGCGTCCGTTTTATTATCAGAGTCTTTATTTTCGACTTTGGATGTTTTTTTAATTACTGTCTTTTTCTTTGTCATTAGATTTGCTTATATGTCCTTTTTAATGATTTATATCGATCTTTAGCAGATAGATATTCCTTGAGTTTTTTAACTTCAGAATCATGGCTAATCGAAAAGCTTGCCATTTTTCTCAATTCTTTTGCTCTTTTCCCTCTCATGTTATGAGATTTTACTAACTGAATTTACGTGGTACTTTACCTGTCCACGTTCGCCAGAATATTTATCGAAAGTCACATATGACTTACCAACATTCTTGATTCGACCGACGAACTTCTGTTCGCCACTTTTATTTCCAATAGTCACAGTATTGAAACGACCTTTGCTTTTTGTTTTGATTCCCTTTATTGCTGTATTTTTCATAATATTATCTAAATATTTTATCGATTAGCTTTTCAAATGCACCCTTAATGTCTGGTAAGTCTTCTTTATTTTTGAGTGCGCGATCTTTAGCTTGACTTAGTTGATTCGGCGTAAATAGATAGTCGTCACCTTCAGAGTGAAGATGATAATAAACAGGAGCAGCAGAAATATACTTATCCTTGTTGTGAACTTCAGCGAAGTTTCCTTTAATTTTTCTTGATTTTAATACTTTGTTCATAATATATTTTCTAATAGTTTGTCGGCCATTTTATCATAACTAAACTCACTTGTCAAGTTATTTTCTTTATTTTTTGATTTTAATGCGTTATTTATTTGACTTACCATTTCTTCTTCTTCGAAATCATAAATATTTCCAGAATTAAAGGGAGAGTTTTTGTCAAAAAACATTCCATCATCTGCAGAAATTTTCCCACTAGATTTTACAATCCAAGAATTATTTTCATTTGCCCACTCTTTAAGACCAGAGTTGCAATGAACAACGGCCTTTTTACCAATTCCAGCCATGTGGAATGATGGAAGGGACCAACTTTCCCCCCCAGAACCGTCAACTACGACATCAGCTATATTATAACACTTATTAAGTTCACTTAATTTAGAAAAGTGCCCCATTAATACAAAATTATCTGGGACCTTACCACCGCAAGCATCTTGAATTAACTGGTGATTAATCGCCATACATCTTTCTTGATTTTCTTGATCATAAAACGGGTTATAAACATGTAGATGAATTTTAAATTTATGATTATTCCCCCAATTATCGGCTAATAGTTTAATCATTTTTGATGTGCGCTTCCGATGTTCAAATTTACGAGCAAGAGCAATGACAGTAGGACCATCCTTATAGCGATCTACATCTACAGGCTTAAATGCTAAAGAGTTATATCCAAGCTGAATGGTTGAAATGTTTTTAACACCATATTCCTCTCCGACTTTTTTCGTAAAATTACATGGCGAAAAAACTTTCTCAAAATTATTTAGAATATTTTTTTCAGTTGATGTCATATGATCAATTTCATGAAAGAAATATAGGAAATTGTTTTTTCCTACAGTTTCATGACTTCCATTAATGTGCCATAATTTTAAAGTTGGATCACTTGATTTAAATTCTGTTTGAGCTTTATTGCAGCATTGTTGAAGCCATTTTGAAAAATCTTCAGGTAAAATTCCCTCGAAAGAAGATAAGTCTGGACTTCCAATTAAAAAAACGTTCGGATCTAATTTTTTTAAATAAAATTCATATAGTAAATTCGTTGCAACTTGTCCAAGACTTGTGGAGTTAATAGGGAATTGTAAATTAAATTGTGTCATATTCTTTTTTTATTAAAATTTTCTTATCTAGTTCTGTAAGTTTTTGTGGGACATCAAAAAAAAATGTTTTATTTTTAGAAAAATATCCGACAATTAGTTCTTCTCCATTTATCATTTTATTAATTGGAACTAATCTTCCTTTTTTTGCTTTTTTAATTAATTGGCTGTCTCTCAATAAATTTCCTTTATTAAAATTTCTTTGAATCTATTAATTTGACGATTATATTTTTGTCTAACCCATTCATAGCTATATTTTCCATTGAATAATACTTCAATTTCTTTCAAAGTGTGGCCCTCTAGTCTTTTAATTAAGATAAATTTATCTTCTTTATTGGAAATATTTTCTTTAACATATTTATAAAGTTCTTCTCTTCCCAAATCTGGCGTTTCACTTGCATCCCAGTCATTAATTTCTGAAGTTTGTTTACTACGTGACATATAGTTATGACAAGTCCAAAAAGTCTTATTCCCCAGCCAAGTATTAAATTGACCTTTTTCAGATTGGTACTCTTTCGCAACTTCATAAAAAAATGTCATAGGATTTTCTTCCAAATCTCTCACTTCCATAATATTATGAAATTTTCGAGCCTTTTGATGGAATATTCCAGAATGACGGTTTTGAAGCTCTTCCAGACATCCAGAAACCTGTTTGTTTTCCTTGATCTTAGATGTAAGTTCAGTATCTGAAAGTTTAGAAAGCTCTTCAATCATGCACTAGTATATATGGGATTTAACATAATTCAATTATTTTTTTAACATTTCTGGATTTTCATAAATATTTCCAAGAATTTTTATTTCAGCCTTGTTTTCTTGGGTAACATAGTCACCCAGATAATGAATATTTTTATCGAAACTTGAACCATCAAGTGTAAAGGCTGCATTATTGAATTTAACAACCCCTATATCGTAAGATATTGTTTCGCCTCCTTGCTCTAAAATAAAAACGCAAATGTCTCCTTCATAAATTTCTTCGCCATCTTTAGATAAAATCTCAGTAGATTTTAGAGTGAGCGCATTAATCTGTCTTACCATTTTATTGTCGCAGAAATGGTTTTTGAATATTTTACCAGATAAAGAAAAGTAATACTCATGTTTGTCGCTATTATCTACAAAACAATTAAGTCCTGTATCCCAGATTTTAAAATTAAACATATTATAAATTTATTTTTGCTGCTTCGTCAATTTGAGTATGAGGACTTTTCGCATCTGGGTATCTTTCGATAATTTCTGCAGCCTTTTTGTTTAATTCTTGAATCCAACCGTCCTTTATTTTTGGAGGTCTGTCATCTGCAAACCTTTCATTGATCATTGCATCCCTCAAAACTGAAAGACAGGATAGAGCTTTTGTAACATGCGATATGCCACTGTCTGGATCAATGTCCTCTCCTTCCCACCAAGCCATTAAGTGTCTCATGGCTGCATCGTAATAAACAGAAGCTCTAACTCCAATGACTCTATAATTATGTCTGCCGTACTTTCTATCGCCCTCTAACATGGCAAGTCCCATCTCCATTAGAACTGGTGCTGAAACTGTTGACATAGGGGTTTTTTTAATTCCTACTGCGTCCTTAGGATTTGAATCTTTAATGATCATATTTAAAATATTACTATAGATTTAAAATTAAGTCAAGTATTTAAAAATGTTTACTTGACATTAAACCCCTATTGGCATATATTATTAGCATGGAAACTAAAGGACACATAATTATACATTTTGAAATATTAGATTTAGAAAATATTTCATCTACAATTCTATTCGGGGATGATTTAAATCCCAATGAAATTGAAAAAATATCACAGCACTTGCTGTCACAAAAAAAAATCAAACGTCAATCAGAGGTAATGGAAAATATGCTCAATGAAAGCAAACGCCAATCCGAAGAGATGATAAATATGATGAATAAGGGTTAATGAAAAAAAATATAAAAAATATACCTAAGAAACCATTGAGAGATTCTTTCAAGGGGATCTGGATACCTAGAATCGTATGCTTAAATACAAATCTGACCAATACAGAACAAAAGTTGATTGGGGTCATTTATGCACTCTCTCGGACGAAAGAATCTCATAAATATGGAGGATGTTTTGCTACGAATTCATATCTTGCAACGATTATGTCAACAAGTAAAGGTTCAATAGCAAAAATGCTATCAGACTTGAGAAATAAAAAACAAATACAAACTGTTGAAAGTCAACACTCTATGCATAGTAGAATAAGAGTATTAAAAATTATCAACTCAACTGAAGACTTTGAAGAGGGGTTTAATAGAGATTAATTTGGGGTTTAATCTGTGTTAAACAGGGGTTTAATATTATTAAACCATATAGTATAGAGATAGAAAAGTAGATAGAAAAGTATTATATTTCATATAATACCCAGAACTTGGTTTCGATGTATTTTTCGTGACACTCAAAATACTAATATTCATCGTTCCTCAGAATATCATCAATGGTATTTAATTTGAATAAATTCGTTTAAATATTTCAATGGAAAGTGTGAATTAAAATCGAGCCAAACAAATGTTAAAATTAATGCATCAGATAAAAGAAATTAATGCTTGACTTGCATTGAAGAATAAAGTATATTAATAACTTATGAGCGAAAAAGAGCCACATTTAGCATTTGAAGATATATTTTTTGAGCAATTTACCAAAGATTCTGGCATTCTTTCTCTTTTTCTTTCGCTTAAAAATTCAAAACAACCTTTAATTGATTTTGATAATACTTTTGATTTTTGGGCTAAACAAAAAAGATCAATAGTAGAAGAGGTTATTAGAATATCATTAGATGTAAATAATGAACCTGAAAAATACTCGGAAGAACACCGATTCTTATATGGAAGTATACACTTAGAAGATTATCAAATAAATTCAAACAAAGGATTATTAAGTTTAAAACGTAAAATAAAAGATGAACTTAAGGAATTTTTAGATCAGGTAGAACAATAAAATGTCGTAAATAATATTTAATGAAATTAAGAAAAAACACTATGAAGTATTCTAATAAAAGAAAAACTATGGACAAACTAGATATTGAAAAGATCAATAAATTAAAATCTCATAAAGATTTTTATCAGTCCATGATAAATCAGTTTTATAGCGAGGCCTTAGAACTTTACAACGGCGATGAAGATGTGTTTATCGATTATTTTATTAATGATATATATAATTTGGATGAAATATTAGATTGGGGTCAAATTGTAGAAGGAGTATCTGTCAGACTAATTCCAGTTGAGAAACACGAAAACGGTGATACTTCATTTTTATTTGACTATACGGACGAATTCAAGCAAAAAATAATTGATAGCGGAATCCAAGACCCAACAGAAGAGGATATTGGAAAGTATATTTTAGAGATGCTTGAGAAAATAGAAGAATAATATATGGAATTAACACAAGAACAAAATGAAATCTGCGAGTCAGAGGGCAATATTATCATCGATGCGGTTAGCGGAAGCGGTAAGACCTCTACATTGGTAGAATATGCCAAAAAAAGACCAGATAAAAAGTTTCTTTACTTATGTTTCAACCGATCAGTCAGAGACAGTGCGGAGTCGAAATTCCCAGAAAATGTAGAAATTAAAAATACACACTCATTGGCTTATCGTTGGACAAACGCTTATCAATGGAAGTTGGCAAAATCATTTGACGCTTTCGATGTAATTAATATTTTAAAAATTAAAAAGAAAATAGGAGTTGAAAATTTTGATGCAAAAATCGCAGGACACATTTTAACTTGCTTGAATTCCTATACTAATTCAAATATATTGGAGGTAGATGACTTTGACTACTTGAATTATTCTGACTCAACATTTTCTGACGAAAATTTAGAACAAATTCAGGATGGTTTTAAAAGTATCTATGGGAAAATGGGAAGCGGAGAAATTCCGATTATCCATAATTTTTATCTTAAAGAATTTCAAAAGATGGAACCGAACTTGGATTACGATTATATTTTGCTGGACGAATCACAAGACACAAACCCGTGCGTAATTGATATATTCTCGAAACAAAACACAAATAAAATAGTGGTTGGAGATGCTTTCCAAGCAATTTACTCTTGGATTGGGGCTGAAAATGCCTTATTAAAATTCAATCAAACAGACGATTACCAAAAACATAAACTCACAAACTCCTTTCGATTCAGACAAGATGTGGCTAATCTTGCAATGCAAATTATTGAACTTAAAAAACACATCGGAATCGATGTTGATGATTTTAAAATAACTGGCATTGGAAATTGCGATAAGCTTGACAGTCATGCCTATATTGCTCGTTCAAATGTAAATCTAATCATCAAGGCTGCTGAAGTAGTTTCTCAAACTAGGGACTCTATACACTTTGAGGGGAATATTAATAATTACATCTTCGCTGATGGGGTGGGTATTTATGATGTTTTTAATTTGTGGTCTGGAAACAAAGCCAAGCTTCGTAATAAATTCCTTAAAAAGTTTGATTCCTATGAGGAATATAGAGATTTTCTTTCAGAAATTGGAAATAGTGATCAGGAAATTTTATGTTCTTTGGTCGAAAAATACAAGAGGAATGTTTTTAAAGTTATTGAGGAAATAAGAAAAAGAAATATCAATAAAGAAGAAGCTGATATTGTTCTTTCTACAACCCATAAAGCCAAGGGTTTGGAATATAATACCGTCGAGCTTGCAAATGATTTTATAACGGAGAGTAATATTATCGAATCAGAAACGGACGATTACCCTCGGCTATCTGAGGAAATCAACGCGCTTTATGTTGCGACAACAAGAACTCAAAATAAAATTGATTTTCCTTTCCATTATCTAGAAGATTATGCAGCACTAAATAAGAGTAAACTATAAATGACTAAAATATCACTAGCTACATCGGCATTTAATATTGTTAAAAACGATTTCGATATTGAAGACGCAATTAAAAATTGGTCTCACTTCGTTGATGAAATAGTCATTGCGACAATCCCCAGCGAAGATAATACGGAAGAACTGCTGGATCAAGTCAGGGATCAGTCCGAAATTAAAATTAAAATTGTAAAGCTTGATGATTCTACAGATGTCATTGGCTGGGATGGAAGAATTAAAAATGCAGCACACCAAGCAGCAAGCCATGATATTGTTGTTCAAGTCGATCTTGACGAAAGGATGGGTGGAAGGACTGAGCTATGGAGGGATATAGCTAAAAATTTATTAACATCAAAGGACCGAATTAAATCCCTTATGATCCCCTCAATCAACCTATTCGGAGGTTACTATACTTATTCTGATATCAGTAAAAAATGGTATATGTGTGTGAAGGATGGCGTTCAAAGGGGTGTTGTTAATTTTGCTAAAACAGAAGAGGGGTTTGACAGAACAAAATCTGATTCAACTGAAGCAATTGATAAGGATGGCAACCTCGTCCCTTCTTCTGACATTGTCCAATGCACTGGAAGTTGGAGTAATTTAGAATATTGTAAAAAAAGAATGCCATTTATCTGGCATCTAGGATATTTATCTCTATCCCGTCGAACTAAATTAAATAAAGAGTTTTGGAAAGAAAAGTGGGACAGCTATGGAGAGGGCGAATCAGACGTGATAGTAGATATTGAAAGTTTTGAACAAAAGGAAGTTTTCGAACATAAATTGGAGATAGACTTTCTTTAAAATGCTACCAGAAAAGAAAAAACTTTTAATAGTATTATGCTCTTGGAATTATCCCAAGATGCTGGAAGCTTGTGTAGACTCTCTTTTGAGAGCTAAAGATTCAATAGACTACGACATTGCAGTTGTTCTCAATGAAGGAGACAAAGAGTCGATGGATTTTCTAAGAGAGAAAAACATTTATTTCTTTTACTCTCCTAAAAATCATGGAGTATTAGCGATAGATTTTTTAATGCCTTTAATTTTATTTTATGAATATGTAATAAATAGTAATGACGATATGATTTTCTGTAAGGGTTTTGCAGAAGATGTAATCGCATTAATGGAAACAGATAATTATTGTTCTGTATCTCTGTCTTTAGTTGAAATTTTTGAAAGTGGAAATCATTGTGTCGTTAAAGATGGAACTTTAAAAAGCGTTCTTGACAAAGATTCTGTAAATTCATTTTTGGAAAACCATAAAAATGGAAAATACTTTTTTGATCATTTAAAAATCAGCTATTATCATCCAATTTGCGTAAGATCTTCTGACTGGTTTGGAGTTGGCGGATATGCGCATAATTGGGATGAAAATTTTGCTAGTGGATATTCTATGGATGATTATTTCGCCTATAAATTATTCATGAAGCATGAGGGCAAAAAGCCTCCAGTTTTATGCAACAAATCTTTTGTTTTCCATGAATCTTCTGCGTCAATGAATAGACTTTCTGATGAAATTAGGAATAATAACAATCTCGATAAATTCAAAGATGCAACTGGAATGGATATAATGGATTTTAGAAGTCAAATAGGATGTGGTAGGGAAATAAAATGAAAAATATTTTTTTAAAAACAGAGCTACCCTTAGCGGGAAATTTTTTGTCAAAAGATGAAATTGGAACGGATAATTCTTACCCCTTTTCCCTATCCTTTGATGACGAAAGTCTTTTGGTAGAGGTAATTGAGAAGATAGATCCCAACATAATATTTAAAAATTATTTCTATAAAACTGGAGCTATCAAAACTTTATCAAATCACCTGAAAGATACTGCAAAAATTATAAAGAATAGAGACGAGGTTCTTAAAATTTGCGATATTGGATGTAATGATTTTACATTTTTAAAAGAATTCACAGATAGCTCAGAAACTGTTCTAGGAATCGACCCAAGTGATGTTTCAAAGAATTTTAAGCCAGATAATATAGAACTAGTTAATGATTTTTTTAATTACGATCAGTCTGAAAAAATTAAACAAAAATATGGTGAGTTTGATATTATTTTCAGCAGTAATAATTTCGCCCACATTAATGAGATCGATGATTACGTAAGTGGAGTTGCTAACTTAATTAAGGATGACGGAGAAATTGTTATCGAAGTTCATTGGCTTAAAACTTTAATCAAAAACTTTCAAATAGGATTTTTATATCATGAGCATGTTTATTATTATTCTTTAAAAGCTTTGAACAATCTGCTCTCAAAGAGTGGGGTATATGTTAATTCTGTTGATAAAATTGATATTCATGGTGGATCAATAAGGGTTTTCTGTAGCAAGCAAAATCACCAAGACGAATCTGTTGAAAATATGTTTAAGGAAGAAGGAGACTTCGGACTATATTCTTTAGATGTATTTGAAAAGTTCTCGCAAAAAATAAAAAAGTTAAAAAAAGAAACTAGAAATTTCTTCGAATCAACTAAAAATAAAGGTATCGAGGTTTACGGCTATGGTGCGTCTGGACAGGCTAATACTTTAATGACTCTAATGGGAATTAATAGCGAAGATTTAGAATATATAATAGATGATTCACCGCTGAAATCGGAGAAGTTTACCCCAAATAACTATATTCAGATTCGTAATGGTAATTTTTTTGTTGACAACCCTCCTGATGTAGTATATATTATGGCCTATACTTTTGAAAAAGAAATAAAACAAAGCAACAAATGGTTTAAGGGGGAGTGGATTCATCCATTCAATTTATATAATGCTTCAGAATAAAAACATTTTAATTACAGGTGGTGCTGGTTTCTTGGGAAGAAATATAATCAAGAGGTATTATTCGAACAATCAAATAACATGCTACTCAAGAGATGAATCGAAGCATTACCTATTAAAAAAGGAGTTTCCAAAAGTTAATTTCATTATAGGAGATATTTATGATCTTGATAGCCTCAACGAAGCAGCGAAGAATAATCAGATAGGAATTTTCGCTGCGAGCATGAAACAGATAGAGGCCTGTGAAGAAAACCCACACCAAGCAGTTAAGACTATCTGCATGGGAGCAATAAACTCAAAAAGAGTTTGCCTAGAGAATCAGTTTGAGGCTGGAGTTTTCATATCCTCCGATAAGGCATGTGCCGCTACAACTATTTATGGTTCCTGTAAATACGTTGCAGAACAATCTTTTTTAAGTAGCTCAGGAATAAAATTAAACTCTTGCAGATATGGCAACGTTACAAATTCTACTGGATCAGTTATACCAGTGATAAAGCAATCTTTAGAAAATAAAAAAGAGGTTGAATTATTCTCAGAGGAAATGACAAGATTTTTAATTTCTCCGAATCAGGCTATAGATCTTATTGAAGAATCATTGACTGGAGATTTGAATGGAGTTTTTATTCCAAAATTAAAATCAATTAGGATAAAAGACCTTTTAGAAATCTATAAAGAAGAATTTAATTTGAAATATAGAGTATCAAAACCGAGAGCAAATGAAAAGATCCATGAATTAATGTTTTCCTCTGAAGAGGCTCCTAGAATAACCGAGAGAGAATCTTTTTTTGTAATATCAAAAGAATCAACTGAGTCGGAAATAAGAGAAGAGTATTCTAGTAAAAACAATATAATGGCAAAAGAAGAATTGTATCTAGAATTAAAAACAAATGGATTTTTCTTATAAAATTTTAATTTACGGACATAAGGGGTATTTGGGTGGCAAGCTTTTTGAAAAAATGAAAAAAATGGGTTTTAATGTTTTTAAAACTAGTATAAGATATCCACATGAAAATCTTTCTACTTTTCTGGATGCAGAAAAATTTGATATAATCATAAATTGTGCCTGCAAAAAAACTAAAGAACTCAAGTTATCAAATGTAGACTTGCCTATATTTCTTGTTAAAAAGTGTAAGCAGTTTATTCATTTTTGCACAGATGACGTTTATAGTGGTGAGGTCGGCGATTATAATAAAAAATCTGAACACGACCCAATTTCTGATTATGGAATTTCAAAATCGATTGTTGCCAAAGCACTCTCAAACTATAATAATTCCCATATAATAAGAACGTCCTTTGTAGGAAAAGATCCTGAGTGTCGTATGTGGAAGTCAATATGCGATGGGAATTTTAGCGGATGGGCTAATTACTATTGGAGCGGGGTATTAATTGAAGACCTTATAGAAGAAATATGTAGCAATCTTACATATATACTATCTTGTAGTTTAATTTTAATAGGTGGCAATCGACAAAGTAAATATGAAGTAGCCCTAAAACTTTCTGGAAATAAGTTTCCAATTAAAAGAAAATTTCTTTCTAAAACTATAGATAAGAGTTACTCTCACGATATCTATCTTCCATTTTAAAATCTAAACAAAAAACATGAGTAATATAAAAATAGGATTCCTGCTTTGCGCATATAACCAAGAGGAATTCATCGGCGACTGCCTTAAAGATTTAGTTAAATTTTCCACAAAAAATGGACATCTAATTAGCGCAGTATCCGTCCCCTTTGCCGAATATAAAGACCTTGAAGTTCAAGTGGACTCTACCACTGATATCCTTCGCAAGCGTCTTCTATCTGGAGATATAGACTTCCTAACCGACTCACCAGATCACATGGCGGAAGCCGATGCGCGAACGGCTGCGCTAAAGCCTTTGTTGGATTGTGATTTGATTTGGCTAGTTGATTCAGACGAGATTTATTCCTATGAGCAGCTTAATGATATAGCTAATTTTGTAGAAAATTCAGAATTTATAAATTGGTTCAGTTTGTCATTTAAAAATTATGTCGGAGAGGGTTACTTGAAGGAAGCTTTTACTCCTCCCAGAATATTTAATACTAAAATAAAAAATGGAAAACTTTCTCATTTTTATTATGATAATGATGTTATGTATGATACAAAGTACGGACAAGTTAATTATAAAGTTATGTCCAGCAAGTTAGTCCCAGCTTCTGTGGCATGGATAGATCACCATAGTTGGACTAATACAGATAAAAATAAATTAAAGTGTGACTACCAAAACAAGCACTTCGGACATTGTTCCTACAAGTGGGAAGAGGGGCAGGGGATTATTTTCGATGACAATTACTACAAAAAAACAGGGGAACTAAAACCAGAAATTATATATGAATAAAGAAACGATAGAAGTACAAGTAGATGGAGAAGTTGAACAAAGAAATATTGATTATTCGGTATATCGAGGTAAAGACGAGGATGGTCATTCAAAATTTGTTGATTACCCAACTTTACTACCTAAAGAGCATTTTTATGAGGATGAGAAGGGTCTTAAGATTTTCACCTCCATTGTTGACTGATAAAAAATAAAATATTTTCCTTCCGATCTTGCCCT